>JGI26060J43896_10000211_pt1 | contig 20719 bp, 17 predicted proteins | sample MarorgKNORR_S2LV_6_FD_43896 | JGI IMG/M metagenome (IMG submission 43896) | reverse complement strand
TAAAATACATATTTTTATTAATGAAGAACAAGCCGAGAAATTTTTATATTAATTAAAATATTTCTTTTTTAATCTTATTTAAAATATCATCTATTTTATTAGTATGAAAATTGTTCATATCGATAAAGATATCAATCTTCTCATTTTTAAACCATTGAATTTGCCGTTTTGCAAATTGTCGTGTTTTTATTGTGATTGTTTTTTCTAAGTTTTCTAGTGTCAGGTCACCTTTTAAATATGAAATTATTTCACGATAACCAATTGAATCTAAGGGATGTAAGCTTTCACTCGGATATTTTTTAATTATTTCTCTTACTTCTTCTATCCAACCATTTTTTAACATAGCTCTAGTTCTAGTCGCAATACGTTCTTTAAGAGTAGAACGATCCCATTTTAAATAGATGGTATATAGATTCAATTTTGGAACACTTGACTGTTTTTGAGATTTAAAATTTAGAGAAGGCGTTCTTCCAGTGGATTCTAATATTTCTAAAGCTCTGACTATACGTTTTTTATTATTTGGGTGTATTCCATTAGCATAATCAGGGTCGTACTTTTTTAATTTTGANAACATTTGTTCTGGGCCAATATTATCATATTCATTTTCTAGTCTTTTTCTAATTTTACTATCAGTTGTACTTCCAGCAAAAATACCATTTGCTAATGCACGATAGTATAGACCAGCACCACCACAAATTAAAGGTATTTTAGATCGTGATTGAATTTCTAAAACAGTTTTTCTAATAAGAGATGAATAAGAACCAGCAGATACTGTTTTCAAAGGTGACAGAATATTAATTAAATGGTGTGGTATACCGTCTTGTTCTAATATTGAAGGTTGGGCCGTACCAATGATCAGTTCTTTATAAATTTGTCTAGAATCTAATCCGATAATTTCAGCATTTAATTCTTTAGCTAAAATAACAGATAAGTGTGTTTTGCCACTTGCAGTAGGTCCAATAACTGTTAAGGTTTTATTCAATCAATTAATATATTAAACTATAAAAATTAAATTCTTTCAAATCTTCGATCTAATTCATCCATTGATAATTGAATAATAATTGGTCTACCGTGTGGACAATAGTAGGGATGTTTTGTTCCAAATAAACGATTTACTAATTCTCTCATTTCTTCAACATTTAAAATATCTCCAGCTTTAACAGCAGCCTTACAAGAAAAGCTTGCTGCCAGTGCTTCTTGAAAAGATGAATGTTCTTTTTGACTACCTAAAAAATTATCAAGCATTTCTTTAATAATATTTTTTTCATTACCCCATGATATTTCTGAAGGAATAGCCTCAATCATTATTGAATTATTTCCAAATTCTTTCATTCGAAAACCCATTTTTTCTAAATATGGTAATACATCCAATAGGCTTGAAAATTCATCAGGTGAAAAATCTATAACTTCGGGGAATAGAAGTGTTTGCGCCGACATAGGATTATTATCAAAAGCTGCCATAGCTTCTTCAAAAAGTACTCTTTCATGAGCTACATGTTGATCAATAATTACTAATCCACTACTAATAGGCGATACGATATATTTTGAATGGACTTGCCAAATATTTTCTAGATCTACTTTGCCAGAATTTGGTTCTGGTCTAGATGCAAGTTGAGATGCATATGATTTAGCACGATCAATAGCAGGTTTAAATTTAATATCTAGATTTGATGAACTATTTAAATCAAAAATCTCTTGACTAGGGTTTACTTCACCTTCTTTTGGTATAAAAGTTGTTGGAAAGTCAAATTGCGTTTCCAAAGTAGGTTTTTCAAAATCTGGAATTGTATTTAGAATTGGACTTAAAGCTTCTTCTACTGACGATTTAATTACATGATAGATTCGCCATTCATCTTTAAATCTGACTTCTGTTTTCATTGGATGAACATTAATATCTACTTCTTTGTGTGGTAAAAATATATTCAAAGCAAAAAATGGATATTCACCTCTATTTANAATGGATTTATATGCATTATAAACAGCTGAATTAAGTAATCGATTTTTAATAAATCGACCATTAAGAAAAATATATTGTTCTCCAGGTCTAGTTCTAACAAGGTTTAAGTTCCCAAGGAATCCATCAATAGCATAATCACCTTTTAAAAAGTTTAATTTTAATAGTTGATCTCTATAAGCGGGATCCATTACATGAACAATTCTATCTTCAAGACTTTCATTGTTTAGATTGAGAATATCTCTTTCATCAGAAACTAAATTGAAAGAAACTGAGGGATTTGACAATGCATATCTTCTAATCATTTCAACAATTTTTCTAAACTCAACTCTTGGACTTTTAAGAAATTTTCTTCGGGCAGGAGTATTATAAAATAAATTTTGGATAGTTATATTTGTACCTTTTAAAGCTGCTGCTGGTTCTACTTTACCTAGAACTCCATTTTTTATTATCATTTCAGCGCCATCATCATCTTCAATTTTAGAAATAATTTTGACTTCAGATACAGATGCAATACTTGCAAGTGCTTCGCCGCGAAAGCCAAGTGAATTAATTTTGTATAAATCTTCAAAAGAATTGATTTTACTTGTACTAAAACGCTCAAATGCGATTGGTAATTCTTTACTGTTAATTCCAGACCCATTATCAGACACTTGAATTAATTGTTTTCCTCCTTTTTCGACAATTACTTTGATTTCATCAGCACCCGAGTCAATACTATTTTCGACTAGCTCTTTTACGACTGAAGATGGTCTTTCAACGACCTCTCCAGCTGAGATCTTATTTTTTAAATTTTCAGATAATTGTTTTATCATGCGCCAATTTTACTCATTGTTTTATGAAAAACAATTTTCCACTTTTTTTCAGAATCACTAATCAATTTTTTTACTAATTTTCTTTTTTCTTTACAGTAATTATTATCACTAATATTTAAAAGGTTAATAAACACATTCATTGCTGCACCTCTTGCACCAGCTAAAGCTACTTCTGCTGAGACACCTGCATCACTTACTAAGCTAGAGCTTCCATTATCAATTAATTTTTCTGATAATTCAATAACTCTAAAACAATGATGAATTACTTCTAATGGTATTTCAATTGCATATTCATTTGCTTGCTTAATAGCATTTAATTTCTCTTTTTTTTCAATCTCATTATTAGATGGTAATCGATTTGCCTGCATTAATCCATTAAAAGCATTNGTATCCTCATCCACAAGAAAGGAAAGCCTATCTTTAATTTCTTGTGATTCAATTCCAATCTTATTTAATTCAGATTTAACCTTAATATTTTCTTTTTTTTCGTGATTTAATGCTCCAACCATTGATACTAAGGCTGCTCCTAATGATCCAGCTAAAGCTGAAACTGACCCTCCACCTGGAGCTGGGCTATTAGTTGATAATTCATCGATAAAATCATGTCCTTTTAGTGACATTAGTCTTTTTGAAGATTTTTTTACAGCAAACTCAATAATTTTTTCTTTATAATTAAATGGAACAATATCATTTAAACCTAAAGACTGAATGGCTACTTCAATTATGTCATTTAAAGGAATACCTGTTGTATATCTTTGCTTTTTTAGATAATAGCGTCCAGCCATAAGCATTGCTTCCATTGGAACTAATCCTACTAATTCACTACCAGTTACTCTTAGACCTCTATCATGGGCTAATTCACATGCTTTGTCAAATACTTCGTGCAATGTTGTTTTATTAAAATTATTAAAATTTAAAGAAATCTGTGCGCGCTTTAGCTCTGGAAGATACCAACCAACACCTTTGAGGTCTTTAAAAAGGCCAGGTACTTTTACTGGTTTTCCATCATTTGTTCTAACAATTTCACCATCAAGTAAATTTAGAGATTTTGGATTTGGCTTACGTTTACTTCTACCGCTTTCTCTCAATTCAAAAGCAATATCTGTTGCAAGACGATCATCCTTAGTATTCAAATTTATATTATAGGCAATTAGAAAATCTCTAACACCAATTACTGAAGCACCAGACTTGGGGTTAAATTTAGTTGGTCCAAAATCAGGCTTCCATTTCGATTTAATTATTTTTTTTGAAAGTCCTTCATATTCACCTACTCTAATAAATGATAAATTTCTTCTCTCTGGGATTTGAGCAGATTTTTCATACATGTATACAGGAATATTTAACTCTTCACCTACTCGCTTTGATAATATTTTAGAAATTTCAATACATTCTTCATAAGTAATATTAGAAATGGGAATTAAAGGACAAACATCTGTTGCACCCATTCTAGGGTGAGTTCCACTATGCTTGGACATATCAATTTGTTCTGATGCAATTTTAATTCCTTGGAAGGCACCTTCAACAATAACTTCTGGAGAACCGACAAATGTAACTACTGTGCGATTCGTATCAGAGCCAGGATCAACATCTAATAGAGTTATACCATCGACAGACTCTATTGCATTAGTTATTAATTTAATTTTATTTAAATCACGACCTTCGCTGAAATTTGGAACGCACTCGATGAGTCTCATTGACTCACCTTTGTAAGTTCTATTAAATAATTAATTAGAAATAACACAACAATCAAAGTAGCAATTGTACTAATCAATGATCTTTTACTTCGTCGAGATGGAATTATTTGTTTAAAAAAACGATTCATTAAATACCCGCAAAAAGAAGCATGAAAAAGTTAACAAAAGGACTAATTATCATCCATATAGGTGAGAATGAAGTAAACATACCAAAGAGGATTAAACCCATAAGAATTTGGGGACCATACATTTGAAGTTTCATAACTAAATCTGGGTTTTTACGTATCATCATTCCCGAAAAAATCTGAGAACCATCTAAAGGTGGAATTGGTAACATATTAAAAACTGCTAGCATGATATTAATTTGAGTAAACATTATCATCATTGTAGTAAAAGGCCCAAGGTTACCAGTTATTCTAATTAAAATTCCAGCAATAAAAGCCAATAATAAATTTGCAGCAGGTCCAGCAAATGCAATCTTCATCATATCTTTGCGAGGATTTGCTAGATATCTAGAGTCAACTGGAACAGGTTTAGCCCAACCAAAACCAACAAATAGAATCATTAAGGAACCAAACATATCCAGATGTGCCATTGGATTCAATGTAAGCCGTCCAGCATATTTAGCAGTAGGATCTCCTAATTTATTAGCTACCCATCCATGAGCGAACTCGTGAAAAACCAGAGCAAATAATAGAACAGGAATTAATAATACAAGTACTTCAGGTGGTAATCTAAATAACATTAATCAAACCTCGGATGAAAAGTTCGATGAACTTCTTTTAAGTGTTCTTTATCAAGATGGGTATAAACTTGAGTAGTGCTAATATCAGCATGACCTAACATTTCTTGAACGGATCTTAAATCTGCACCTCCTTCAAGTAAATGTGTAGCAAAAGAGTGGCGTAAAGTATGTGGACTTACTTTTTTTTGCAAATTTGAAGCTTCAATCCATTTTTTTAGAAGAACCCAAATCATCATTCTTGTTAGTTTACGACCATTTTGGCTTAGAAAAAGTTCTACAACATTATAATTTTTATCAGCTAAAGATGGTCTTCTATGGTTAAGATAGTTTTTTAAATTATCTCTAGCTATTGGACCAATTGGAACAAACCGTTGTTTATTACCTTTACCATTTACCCTGATTATCTCTGAATCCCATAAAATATCGGTAGTTTTAATATCACATAATTCAGTAACTCTTAAACCACATGAATACATCATTTCAAATATTGCTAAATCTCTAAGGGCCATTGGTTTATCATTAGGTATAATATTTAAAATAGTATCAATTTCTTCAATTGTAAGAATATTTGGTAACTTTTGAGGGATTTTTGGTGTATCAAGCAATTGTGCTGGATTATCTTTCATTCTACGTTCTACTATCAAAAAGTTATGATAGGTGCGAATTGTTGAGATAGCACGTTTAACAGAACTAGCAGCCATAGATTTATCACTTAAATGCCGAACATAAGTGCGAATATGCCCTAAGGTAACATTTTTTATCGATTTAATTTCAAGTTCATTCTTAAGAAAAGAATGATACTGATTTAAATCTCTTTGATACGATTCTAGCGTATTTCGAGCCAAAGTTCGCTCTACTTTGAGCATTGTCATATATTCCCTAATAAATTGTTCCATATTATTTACCCAAAATTGCTGCTTCAACAGATTCACATAAAATATGCTCAACAAGTAAATGACCTTCCTGAATACGTTGTGTATCATTACTTGGTATTTTTATTATAGCATCAGCATCAGATTGATTCATCTTTCCACCACTTTCACCAGTTAAAATTATTACAGATATATCCATACTTTTAGCAATCTTAATTGCATTAATTATATTATTTGAATTACCACTTGTTGAAATTGCTATTAAAACATCTCCTGATTTACCAATCCCTTCAATTTGTCTAGAAAACACAGATTCATAGTTTGTATCATTCGTCCAAGCTGTTAAAAAAGAAGAGTCTGTCGTTAATGCAATTGAGGCTATTGGTGGACGGCTATGATCACGTAGTCCTCCCATTAGCTCAGCTGCCATATGTTGAGCGTCTGCAGCAGATCCCCCGTTACCACACCAAAGTATTTTTTTATTATTTAAAGTAGTCTTAATCATAATTTTTACAGCATTTTCTATATCAATAAGGCATGATGTCAACATGGATATTTTAAGATCAGCACTTTCTTTAATAATTTGAGATATATTGATAATTAGCCTATAAGTTTTTCATAATTTTCTGATGATAATAACTCTTTTAATTCATTAGGATTATCAACTGATACTTTCACTACCCAGCCTTCACCATAAGCATCTGAATTAACTAACTCAGGGGAATCTTCAAGAGCTTCATTTATTTCAAGTATTTTACCACTTATTGGTGCAAATAAATCTGCTACTGTTTTTACAGCTTCAATGGTTCCGAACGGTTCAGTTTTTTCAATACGATTATTTACTTCAGGAAATTCAATAAAAATAATATCTCCTAATTCACTTTGAGCATGATCTGTTATACCAATTATAGCTATATCACCATCTATCTTTACCCACTCATGGTCTTCTGTATATTTTAATTCATTTGGCGAACTCATTTTTTTTGATCCTTTTTATTATATTCAAATGACTCAAGAAAACTTGTATCAAAGTCACCTGATCTAAATTTATCATTCTTCATAATTTTTTGATGAAATGGAATTGTTGTTTTAGGCCCTTCAATAATTGTTTCCTCTAGTGCTCGTTCCATACGATTAATTGCATCTTCACGATTAGGAGAATGAACAATCATTTTTCCAATAAGAGAGTCATATTGAGAAGGAATTTTATATCCAGCATATGCATGCGAATCAACTCTAACGCCTTTCCCTCCAGGCATATGGTAACTTGTTATTGGTAAAGGTGATGGAGCAAAGTTCATATCTGGATTTTCAGCATTAATTCTACATTCAATAGAATGGCCTCTTAATTTAAAATTATATAAATATTTAGGAAACTTTTTACCTGCATGCATACGAATCTGTTGTTTAATTAAATCAGCTCCAGTAACCATTTCAGTTATTGGGTGCTCAACTTGAATTCTAGTATTCATTTCCATAAAATAGAATTTTTTATTTTTATCTAATAAAAATTCAATTGTACCAACTCCAATATAATTAACAGCTTTAGCACCTTTTACAGCTGCCTCACCCATTTTTTTTCTTAACTCTTCATCAACTGCAGGTGAAGGTGCTTCCTCGATCAGCTTTTGATGGCGTCTTTGAATTGAACATTCACGCTCTCCAAGACTAACTACATTACCATCAGAATCAGCTAATATTTGAATTTCAATATGACGAGGGTTTTGTACAAACTTTTCTATATACATATCTCCATTATTAAAAGAATTTAAAGCTTCATTGCTTGCAGTAGCATATAAGTGTTCTAAATCTTTTTCTTGATGAACTAGCCGCATACCTCTTCCTCCTCCTCCAGCAGTTGCCTTTAACATAACAGGATAGCCCATTTCTTTTGCTAGATCTTTTGCTTCAGATACATTTTTTAGAATTCCTTCATTACCAGGAATGACAGGAACTCCTGCAAAACTCATAGTCTTTTTAGCTTGAGCTTTATCACCCATAGAATTAATTATTTCCGAATTTGGGCCAATAAAAGCGAAACCATTCTCTTTGCAAATTTTAGAGAACTCTGGATTTTCTGCTAAAAAGCCATACCCTGGGTGTATAGCATCTGAGTTTGTTATTTCTCCAGCGGCAATTATTCTTGGTATATTAAGATAAGATTCAGAGCTTTGAGGAGGACCAATGCAAACTGCTTCGTCAGCAAATTTTACATGTAATGAATATTTGTCAGCAGTTGAGTAAACAGCTACTGACCTGATACCTAACTCGTGACAAGCTCTAATAATACGTAAAGCAATTTCACCCCGATTAGCAATCAGAATTTTTTTAAACACAATAATCTTAGATTAGGAAGGATCTATTAAGAATAGTGGTTGGTTATATTCAACTGCACTACCATCATCTATCAATAATTTTACAATAGTCCCACTTTTTTCAGCTTCAATTTCATTCATTATCTTCATTGCTTCAATAATACATAATGAATCTCCCTTAGATACCTTATCACCTTCTTTTATAAATGGTGCTGCATCAGGAGAAGAAGAAGAATAAAAAGTTCCTGGCATAGGTGATAAGATCTCTTCACTATTACTCTTTTCAACATTTTCTAATTTTTTTGATTTATCAGTTATAGGTTCATCATTAGAAGCAGTTGCCACTAATTGTGGATCAGAATTAATATTAACTCCAGCTGACTTAACTACTCGAAATCGTCTACCCCAAAACGTAACATCTATTTCATTCATGTTACTATTCTCTAAAATATATATAACTTCTTTTAACTTATCTTGCCACATATTAACTCTTTATTATTTATGTATAACTATGGAAAGTACGATTAAGATTTGACTCGTTCAATATATTCTCCTGAGCGAGTGTCAATTTTTAAAACATCGCCCTCATCTACGAATAAAGGAACACTTAATGTATAGTTAGTTTCTACTGTTGCTGGTTTTGTTGCACCTGTAGCTGTATTACCTTTAACTCCAGGCTCTGTGTGATTCACTTCTAAAGCAACATGAGCAGGCAATCTAATGTCTAGCACTTCATTGCCATCGAATAGAAGAGCTACATTCATTCCACCTTTTAGAAAGTTTTTACTATCACCAACCAATGAATTAATTACATTAATTTGTTCATAGCTAATACTATCCATAAATATATGACTATCACCATCGTCATATAAAAATTGCATATCTCTTGCTTCAATTTTTAAAAACTGAAGTTTAATTCCTGCATTAAATGTTTCATCAATTATTTTTCCAGAAGAAATATCTTTCAACTTTGTTCTAACAAAGGCTGGACCTTTACCAGGTTTAACATGTAAAAACTCTATAACCTTCATCCTTTTATTTTTATAAAATAAAACCGCACCATTTTTTATATCAGATGTTGTTGTCATTATTTCCTCTTATTTATCTCTTCAATTTACAATTTAGATAAAGTTTATATTAGTTCAATTAAGAAAATTCTACATTCCAATAATGTGTTGTATCATTTACTAAATCTATTGATTTTTTTAGGTCAGAATTCAATTCTTTATTACTAGCATTATATTTAGCATATTTCGCCTTATCTGAATTTGAAAGTATTTTAATAAGAAGAATAAACTCTGTATCATTATAAGGAAAATTATTATTTGAAAATTTAATTTCTTCAGTCGTCATTTCAAGAGCTCTAATAAATAAGCTATTTTCAATATATTCTCTTACTATATGTGAAATTTCAACATATAATTCTTTAATATTATCTTTATTAGATAAACTTAATTCCTCTAATTTTGCAAGTGCAACAATATTTGGTTTTTCCTTAAATTTTTGTTTTTCTTCAAATCTTACATTCGCTTTAAGACGTTTTTTCCATATATAAACAATACATAAGCATATTAATAATAGTGCAACTAAACGAAAAATATTTATCCATGGCAAAGGAAATTTCACTGGTACTGGATCTTTAATAGCCATTATATCGCCGTTACTTGATATTTGAAGGGTCGGNTCTTTCTCATTAATTGAAACAACATCAATACTNAATGAGTCAGCATTTAATGAAAAATCAAAGGTACTATCTATATTTAANAAATTAATTTTTAATCCTGGAATCGATACTTTGCCAGTATCCCAAAAAACTAGCTCATATTCACCTATTTTTCTTAAATCATTTTCTTTAACTGAAAAAGAACGAACTTCAAAAAGGTTTTCTAAATCCCAATTAGTAAATTGAATTATTCTTTGATAAGGACGATTTACAACGACTTTATAATTTATTGGGGTTCCAATTGTGGTGAAAGTAGTATCTAGTTCTACTAATATTTCAGCGTTTAAACTCTTTTCATCTGTCTCACATGCTGAAAGAAAGAATAAAATAATAAAAATAAATTTTAAAAAATAATTAGTTGCGTTTTTCACGTTTATTAAAATAGTTCATTAATGGTTCTACATAATCCATATTTGTTTTAACATTAATAACATCAAATTGGTTACTTAAGCATTCATTCTGAAAATGATTCCATTTTTCATTAATATTTTTACTTAATAATTCACGATGTTTATTTGATGACATATCAGCCCAAAACTCTGATTGAGTTTCAATATCTTGAACTTTAATCAAACCAAGGTTTGGTATATTTTCTTCAGCTTGATCCGATATTCGAATACCAATCATATCATGTTTACGATTAGCTAATTTTAATGATTTCCAAAATTGATTGTCTAAAAAGTCAGAAATCAGAAAAACAACTGATTTTCGTTTAGCAACATTCATTAGGAAATCTAATCCAGATTTAAGAGAAGTTCCTCTAGATTGAGGCTCATTAAATAGTACCTCTCTAACAACCCTTAATATGTGCGATTTATCTTTTTTAGGAATAATATATTTTTCAACATGATCAGAAAACAAAATCAAACCAACTTTATCTTTATTTTTTATAGCTGAAAAACCGAGTACTGCAGCAATTTCAGCAGCTAGTTCTGATTTAAATTGATCTGTAGTTCCAAAGTGACCAGATCTACTTATATCAACGAGTAGATAAACAGTTAACTCTCTTTCTTCCTCAAAAATTTTAATAAATGGCGCATTAGATCTAGCCGTTACATTCCAGTCTATCATACGAATATCATCTCCTGGATAATATTCTCTAACTTCTGAAAATGTCATACCTCTGCCTTTAAAAACTGAATGATACTCACCACCAAAAAGATCATTAACTAAACCTTTAGTTCTAATCTCAATTTGGCGAACTTTTTTAAGAATCTCTTTAGGTATCATTAGCTAAAATAAAAATATATATCAACGAAGGATTAAGGAATTTCAATAGAATCAAATAATCTTTGAATTATATCTTCAGAAGTTAATTCTTCGGCTTCTGCTTCATAAGTTAAAATAATACGATGTCGAAGAATATCTTTTCCTACAAAACGAACATCTTCAGGTGTTATATAACCACGATGTTCTAAAAATGCTCTTGCCTTTGAAGCAAGAATTAAATTAATAGTAGCTCGTGGACTAGCTCCAAATTCAATAAGTTGAGAAATATCTCCTAAATTATACTGATCTGGGTTTCTAGTAGAAAAAACAAGATTGAGAACATAATCTTCCACTTTTTCATCTACATAAATATCATTTATCGTTGATTGTGCATTGAGTATATCTTTAGGATTGATAGAAGGTTTTATTTCTATGTTTCCATTCGTTTTAGCCGCTTGCCTTAATATGAGTCTTTCTTCTTCTTTCTCTGGGTAATCAACAACTAATTTCATCATAAAACGGTCTACTTGAGCTTCAGGTAGTGGATAGGTTCCTTCTTGTTCAATTGGGTTTTGAGTGGCTAAAACTAGAAAAGGTGCATCTAATTTATAAGTTTCTTCGCCTATTGTAACTTGTCTTTCTTGCATTGCTTCTAGTAAAGCACTTTGGACTTTTGAAGGAGCACGATTTATTTCATCAGCTAAAATTATATTTGAGAAGATTGGTCCTTTCCTAGTTTCAAAAGTTCCTTTTTTCTGGTTAAAAATCAAAGTTCCAAGTAAATCTGCTGGTAACATATCAGGAGTGAATTGGATTCTTTGGAAATTAGTATCTATCGCTTTAGCTAAAGTGTTAACTGTTAATGTTTTTGCAAGGCCTGGTACACCTTCTAATAACATATGACCATTGGCTAAAAGACCAATTAATATTTTATTAATAAGGTCTTCTTGTCCAACAATAACTTCTCCAATAGAAGATTTAAGTGGTTCAATAAACTTAGATTCTTTTGCAATTCGATCGTTGATTTCTGATAAACTAAATTCTGACATATTAATTACTTTATTAGATGTTTAAGTTCTGGGATTTCTTGGATTTCAAGACCAAGATACTTTAGTTCAAATATTACGGATTGAGCTAATTCATGATTTGAAAATTTATTTAAAAACTCTTCGTAATGACTACGTGCTTTTTCAAAATTTGAAAGCATATTCGCATAAATAAATCCTTGCATAAATAATGAAAAAGGAACTTGAGATGATTCTGGATATTTTTGCCTCAATATTCCATATTCATTAATAGCTTTAGAAAAATCTCTTAAATCTCGGTAATAAATTTCAGCTATGAGATATTGAGATTTAGAAGCGTTCTTGTGTTCTGAAAATTTATTTGTGATTTTTTTAAGTAGTTCTAGTGCATTTTTTGAATCTCCTGCATTTCTTTTTGCTTCTGCTTCTAAATAAAGATCATCTGCAGATTTAAAGATTCCACATCCAGTAATTAGAATTACAATTAAAATGGTTATAAATTGTTTTATGTTCATATGTTTTTTCAAATATTTAAGGAGCGAATATATAGTAATTAAACATTTCTTAGCACCTACAATTATTTAATACTTATTATATAAGCAAATATTCATTAGAAAGAATATAAAAAACCAAAATGAAATTGTTTAACTGATGAGTCATTCAAGCTTTCCGCATAATCAATCCGTATAGGTCCAAAAGGTAAATTAAAAGTCAGACCTAATCCTCTATTCCATTCAATATTTTCTTTTTTAATATTTTCAAGATTATCTGCTATAAATCCACCATCATAGAAAAGCACACCACCTAATTTCCAAAACAAGGGGAACCTAACCTCCCAATTCGTCAATATTTTTGCGGTTTTACCAAGTGGATATTCTAAACCTTCAGGACTTATTGAAGTCATGAATTGGAGTGGCTTCCAAGCTCTTAGCGTATTACTTCCACCTAAATAAAATTTTTCAAAAAGAATAGTTTCATATTGATCATATTCTGAAGACCATCCAGTGATGATTCCAGTATTTATACGACCAGCAATTGTAATTTTTTTTAAAAGTGATGCATATTGACGGAAATCAAAATCATATTTAATATAGCTACGACTTCCTCCAAGTGGTCCTCCATAGGCATCTAATTGGAAGACTAAAACATTTCCTTTCGAAGGATTCATTGGATTATCACGGTTATCTTGATGTAAATGAATTTTAAATTTCCTTTGTTCAATTTGATCTTGAAATTCAGTCGATTCATCAAATAATTCAAATCTGAATCCAATATCAAAAAAAGACCTTTGTTTATTCCAACGAAATATATTTGAGTATTGTAACCCAAACCGTCTAACATAAGGTCCATTTTCATCACCAAAATTTTTAAACTGCTGATAAAATACTTTTATTTGAGTAGGTAGTTTTATTGAAAATGGGCGTTGATTAGAAAATTTAGTGTCAATACTAAATCGAGGAAATATAAACCCTTCTTCTGAAGGAATAACCACAGAACCGGTTGCATCAAATCTATTTCTTGTCCCAAGTATCATACGATCAGTCCACCTTATTGATCCACCCGCCCCTACTAAAGACCTTACGCCTGGAACATATTCAATATCTTCATATCCAATATCTAAGTCTTGAACTCCTCTATTTTGAAATTCACGAATTTTCACTTCAATGTTTATTAAACTATCTTGATCTTTTATAGGATGAGTGATAATACTTACTGAAGAGAAAAAGCCTGCTTGAAGAAGTGTTCTTTTTGTTTTATCCATTAGACTTTTACGAAATAAATCACCTTCATTAAAAGCAAATTCATTTCTAACATAATTTGAATCAATTAATTCTGTTTCACTAACCCATGAATTATTGATATAAATATTTTGACCTTCTTCTATATTTAATGTAATTGTAACTGAATCTCTAATATCTTGTTGAATATCATATCTAGCGAAAAGCTTTCCTTCCTCTTGGAATTGCTCATCAACTAAATATAAATTTGTATTAATTTGAACAGGGTTATATGGCTCACCTTTGAATAAGCCTAAAGTTGATAAAACAACCTTTTCTTCAAGTGACTTTAATCCATTAATTAATACATTCTTTAAGTAATAACGTTTCCCTTCATTAACTATAAAAAATATATCAACTTCATCTTCAAATACAGAAAAAGAATCTTGAACAGTTGTTTCTAAGAATCCTTCGGATTGATAAAAGTTTTTTAAAGCAATTGCATCTAGTTTTAACAATCGACGATCAAAAGGTATATTAGAAAATAATAATATTGATGGTGGTTTAAGTTCTGAAAACCCAATCAATTTATTTTTAGAAAACGAACTATTACCAATATATGTTACACTATTTACAGATTTATTATTCAAAGATTGTGAAAGTAATATTACTGGAACAGTAAAAACTGCTAGTATTAATTTTATTTTTCGCATTTACTTTGATTAATAAACGCGACGNACTCGAAACTTCATATGAACTTGACCTTTCTCATCCACATTTCCAATGACAGAGAAATTAGGGTTTAATTTGTATTCAACACCTACCTTGTTTTTATATGCAGCTTCTAAAGAGAATGATCTTTGATAACTCAAACTAAAATTGCGATTAACTTTAGCACTAATACTGAATTCTTCACCTTGTCCTGGTTTAATAAGTTCGGAAGTGCCCGAGATTTCAACATCTTCTAATATCCCGCTTGATTGCAAACCTGTTGCTTTAACAAAGTTTCGTTCTAATTGACGTTCTAAATATGCTCCGAGAATTGTCTGAGCCTGAGAACCTAAACCTTCAGTTGTAAAACCTTCCTCTGCAACTCTTGTATTAAAAGTAAGTAATTGAAGGATATCGCTTTCAGTATAACCTTTATCACTATCAAATGTCCATTCAGGATTATCAAAAGGACCAAATACACCAAGTAAAATTTCAGCATCTCCAATTCTAGTTGAAGCAGTTAAATCTAAAAATGGATTGAAACCCTGACCATCCATTGTCATAGTACCTCTAAGGTTTTTAAAAACATCACCAAGGTAATAATAAATTTCTCCTTCCATCAATTCTATCTCGCCAGAATAATTCCAATCACTATCATTACTTCGATTAATTGCTATTTCACCTAAAATCGTTGCATCTATTTGTGAGTTTCTAATAGCAAATGAATCTTTAATTGGAAAGCGGATGTTATAGTTTGTTTTAGTTCTACTTATTTCATTAAAAGATTCTGGAGTCTTATCAGTATTAAATTCTGAATAGATAGCTCCATTACGAGCAGTTATAGTTCCTGTAATATCAATTGTATCTTTACCATTTATCGAAACATCTAAATCAGAATAAGCTTCAATATCACCATCTAAGGAACGGAAATAAATATCTTTACCCAATGCTTTGATATTGTAACGAGGTTCAAAAAACTTAGTAAAATCAATCATCCCGTTTATATATAAATTACTATCTGGCTGAACTTTTGTGTTTGAATCAAATAATGATCCAACAAAAGAATTTATAGTCATTTTATTTTGCTCTAATTCAGCTGAAGCAAAAATATTTCTTACAGGTTCATCAATTAGTATAGTATGAATCTTTCCATTCTCAATATTAATATTTCCATTCCTTAGCAACTTTTCTATTGGACCATCTACATTTAGACTAATACTAATATCTCCAGTAATTGAATCAGTTTGAGCTATATTTTCAGATAAAAATACTAATGATTTAAATTTTCCATCTGTTTTAATAGAAATATTAGCTTTTGGATACCATTTATTAATATTTGGGGAAGAAATATTAAAATCAATTGGTAAAGAAGCTGAACCTTTAATATAATTTCCATTCCAATCCGAACTGAAATCATTAAGAACTAATTTTTTAGAATTATAAAGACCTGAAGCTTTAACCAAACCGAGTGGAATATTTCGAAAGATTGTATTTTCTATACTCGCATCAATACTCATCATTGTTTTTTTCGTAGTACCTGAGATATCGAAAACTCCAGTAAAAATTCCAAAAAGATACGGTTCCCACTTAGGAATAAATTGAGTAAAGAATCCAAGCTCAATATTTTTAAAATTAGATTGAAGGTCAACGACTCTTACTTTTGTAGAATCATTGAAAAGAGGGAACCTTCCCATAATTTGAAAAGCAGTTTTTTCACCGTCAGTTAAAGTCATTTCTTCTAAAAAGATGGTTTCATCTTTATAAAGTGCAGAAATATAAAAATCATCAAATGATTGACTCGCAAGCTGTCCGTTCTTAAGAGTAAGGTCTAAAGCTATCTTATTTTGTTCTAAATCCTNATCTAAAAATATTTCACCAAAAATATTTCCTTTGATTTTTTGTGAATAATTTGATTCAAATAATGATATTATATCAGCTGTAACATTGGAAAACTTCATATGGCCTTTTAATGGATTTGAAGTTAATACGCCTTCAATAATTCCATCATCGACATGAATTTCAAATGGTTCAAATGAAAAAATATCATTTGAATATGAAATAGAAATAGGTCGGGGATTAATTAAATAATGACCACTATATGCTATTTGGAAACGTTCTAAATTTATAAGACTATCCTTATTTACAGATCCATTGAATTGCAAATAATCATTTCCATTTTTTAATTCAAAACTCGACACCTCAACTAATGTATCTAATAATAAAAATTCACCAGTTCCACTTTCAAAACCATAATCATTCCAATATCCTTTTCCAAACTTTAGCTTAAAAGCTCCTTCAGTAAAATTATTTAAGTCCTCTATATTTCCAATAAATTCAAAAGATTCTAATGAAATATTATTATACACAAGCTTATCAATTATTAAATCTGCATTAACACCTAATGAGTCAAAAGGTCCATTTAAATACATTGAGCCTGTTGCTCTACCACTTGAAAGAGAATCTTCCCAAAAATTATTAATTAAGAATGTTGAAGCATCAGTTAATGATAAGTTTAAATTTAAATTCCTAGAATTAAAATCAGATCCCCCATTAACTTCAATTATTGATGGACCAATAGTTAAGGTCAAAGGATTNGTAATCTCTAATTGAAAATTTCTAAATGAAATCCCTCCAGAAATTGAAGAAGATTCTCTTTCAAATAATATAGATTCATTCACTTCTACATTCATATCAAGTGCCGAAATTTGATTATTAATGAAATCACCATCTAATAAAATATAGCCAGATAAATTAGTTTGATTTCCCTTGGTAATCCATTCACTAACATCAAGTTTATCAAGTTGAATTGTTCCATTAAAATGACCATTATTCTCATACATTCCCTTAATATTCAATGTTGTTTCATTTCCTGTAAGCATTAAAGAGTGAAGCTGAAAATGATTCATTTTTTTTTCCAGATTAAAATCACCACTCATTTTTAGTCCTAAATCATTATTTATATCTAAATCTCCAATAAAATTCTTCATATCTGATTCAAATTGAAAAGTTGCTGAAAGTTTGGATAATTCAGGTTGAAGAGGAAATTGAGAAAATATTTTATTAGGTAGATTATAATCTAAAAGAGAAATCTTACCGTTCATGTTAGGTTTATCGCCTAATTCATATTTAAAATTACCACTTAAAGGAAAACCATTTATATTTGCTTTCTCAACATCAACAGAAATTCTTTTTGAAGACAAGTTACCCTTAATGTTATTTATTACGATATCAACTCGAGGCTCCGAATAAAAAAATTCTAATTTTGATAGATCAATATTCATTGCAGAAGTATCAGGTTTAATTGCTCCATCTATTAGAAAATGTAAAATTTGAGTAGAATCTTCTTTACTTATATATATCGAGCCATCAACATGGAGTTCTCTAATATTAAGAGGTATGTTTTCAGGGAAAAAATTAAATTTCTTAACATCATCAAGTTCTTCTTTCACTGTATCGATAAAAGGATATATTGAAGCATTATTCAATGAAAGAGTAGATAATTTAATCTCTCCCTTAACTAGTGGGAGAATCATAATTTTTGCAGAAATATTTGGTAGTAAAACAGATGTCCCATCTTTATTTATTAGTAAAATATCATTAGTATAAATATTTGAAAAGAGGTGTCCAGAAAATTTATTAATTTTAACTGTCCATCCTTCTTTATTTAGTTGGTAATTCAAGTATGATTCGATGCGATTTTGCCACAGGTTTGGTCTAAATGCAAAAAATCCAGTAATTAAGATTACAGGAATAAGAAATATTATTAATTTTTGACGATTTTTCATTTATTAAAAGTATGCTTTGATTATCATATGAAGTTACATGACTTGAGTTCTATAAACAAAAAAAGCGTCTCAAGTATGAGACGCTTTTTGTTTTAATCAAAATTTAGAAATTTATTAATCTACAACTTCAAAATCTGCATCTTCTATCTCAGCATCATCTTTTTTCTTCGATTTAGTTTTCTTCTTATTTTCTTTATTTTGACTCGCCTCTTGATCAGAACTCTCATCTTTTGCTGCTTCGTACATTTTTGAAGCTACTGCATTCCAAGCAGTATTTAACTCTTCAAGAGATGATTTTAAATCTTCAAGATTACTACCATCTTTAGATGACTTGAGTTTAGTAACTGCATCTTCAAGTGATTTTTTCTCATTTTTATCTAATTTATCTTTATACTCATCAATATTCTTCTCTGTTTGATAAATAAGTTGTTCTGATTGNTTTTGCAAGTCGATCATTTCACGTTTTTCTTTATCTTCACCTTCATGTTTCTTTGCATCATTAACCATTTTCTCAACTTCATTATCTGACAATCCACTTGAGGCTTCAATCCTAATACTTTGTTCTTTACCAGTGGCTTTATCTTTTGCACCTACATTTAATATTCCATTAGCATCTATATCAAATGTTACTTCTACTTGAGGAAGTCCGCGAGGTGCTGGTGGTATACCATCTAAGTGAAATCTACCTATTGTTTTATTATCTACTGCCATTTCACGTTCACCTTGCAAAACATGTATCTCAACAGTTGTTTGATTATCTGCTGCTGTTGAAAAAACCTGAGATTTTTTTGTTGGAATAGTTGTATTTCGTTCGATTAATTTTGTGGATACACTTCCAAGGGTTTCAATTCCTAAGGATAAAGGTGTAACATCAAGCAAAAGAATATCATCTACGTCTCCAGCAAGTACTCCACCTTGAATAGCAGCTCCTAGTGCAACAACTTCATCTGGATTAACACTCCGATTTGGCTCTTTCCCGAAAATTTCTTTTACTTTTTCTTGAATTTTTGGAATTCTTGAAGACCCGCCAACAATAATAACTTCATGGATTTCTGATGGTGAAAGTCCAGCATCTTTAATTGCTTGTAAACATGGATTAATCGTTCTTGTAATTAAATCTGATACTAACTCTTCAAACTTAGCTCTTGTTAATGTCATATTTAAATGTTTTGGCCCAGAAGAATCTGCAGTAACGAAAGGTAAATTTATTTCTGTTTGTTTAGAACTAGAAAGTTCAACTTTAGCCGTTTCAGCAGCTTCTCTTAAACGTTGTAATGCCATTGGATCATCTTTAAGATCTATACCATCGCTTTTCTTAAACTCTTTTGCAATCCAATCAATAACTTTTTGATCAAAATCATCACCACCTAAATGAGTGTCACCATTAGTGGATTTAACTTCAAATACGCCATCTCCTAATTCAAGGATTGATATATCGAACGTTCCTCCACCTAAATCAAAAACTGCTATAACTTCATCTTTTTGCTTATCCATTCCATATGCAAGAGCGGCTGCAGTTGGTTCATTTATTATTCTTAAAACATTTAATCCTGCAATTTTACCAGCATCTTTAGTTGCCTGTCTTTGTGAATCGTTAAAATATGCTGGTACAGTGATAACTGCATCTGAAACAGATGAGCCTAAATGCTCTTCAGCTGTTTGTTTCAATTTTTGTAGTACCATCGCTCCAATTTCTTGTGGTGAATATGATTTACCCGCAGCTTTAACAACTACAGTACCAGAATCACCTTTTTGAACGTCATATGGAACTTCTTTAATTTCAGTATCAACTTCATTAAACATTCGTCCCATAAATCTTTTAATAGAAAAAATAGTATTTTGTGGATTTGTGACAGCTTGACGTTTTGCTGGTTGACCAACTAAACGTTCACCATCTTTAGTAAAAGCAACAACAGATGGTGTGGTTCTACCACCTTCTGTGCTATTAATCACAGTTGGTTCACCACCCTCAAGAACAGATACACATGAATTTGTGGTTCCTAAATCTATACCAATAACTTTTCCCATAATAAATATTCCTTAATAAGTAAAATTTTATAATTTATAATGAAGTATATCTCAAATTTTGTGCCATAGATTTATATCTGACTATATGACGTACTAATTAATAATATATACTTTAATGGCAGATT
>JGI26060J43896_10000209_pt1 | contig 20746 bp, 20 predicted proteins | sample MarorgKNORR_S2LV_6_FD_43896 | JGI IMG/M metagenome (IMG submission 43896) | reverse complement strand
GTGGCTAAAAACAATCTTGATAGTGCTTATATTCGTCCAATGTGTTTTTATGGCTCAGAAGGTATGGGTTTACGTGCTGATGGTTTGAAAGTGCATACAATTATTGCTGCTTGGGAATGGGGTTCGTACCTTGGTGAAGAAAATATGACCAAAGGTATTCGCATTAAAACCTCTAGCTATACACGTCATCATGTGAATATCGCCATGACTAAAGCTAAGGCTAATGGTAACTATATTAATTCAATGCTAGCTTTACAAGAGGCGCTAACAGATGGTTATGATGAAGCATTATTATTGGATGTAGATGGCTTTGTTGCAGAAGGCAGTGGCGAGAACTTTTTCATTGTGCGTGATGGTGTGATTTACACCCCAGATTTAACATCTGCTTTGGCAGGTATTACACGTGATACGATTTTTAAGCTGGCAACAGATTTAGGCTATAAGGTGGTTGAAAAACGCATTACTCGTGATGAGGTGTATTGTGCTGATGAGGCTTTCTTTACTGGTACGGCTGCTGAAGTGACACCAATTCGTGAGCTTGATAATCGTACAATTGGTAATGGTTCACGTGGCCCAATTACTGAAATATTACAAGCATTGTATTTTGATTGTGTATATGGTCGTAATGAAAAATACCAATCATGGATTGCTAAGGGTTCGTGTAAATGAATAATTCTATAGATGACACTCAACATAAATTTGTAAGTCACTCTGTGGTTTCTGAAGGTGAGTTACCATTTCATTGTCCGCCAAAAGATACCCAAAAATGGAATATGCATCCTAAAGTATATATTCAATTTGATAAAAAAGGCAAGGGCACTTGTCCTTATTGCGGCTCTCGCTACGAGCTAGGCTAAATGATTGATCGCAAGGCAATGAACGTGGTGTTAGTTGGGCCGATGGGCTCAGGTAAAACATCGGTTGGTCGTCGTCTTGCTTGTGTTTTAAAGCGTGATTTTTTTGATTCTGATTTTGAAATCGTAGCTCGTACTGGCGTTGCCATTGATCATATATTTGATGTTGAAGGTGAAGAGGGGTTTCGTCAGCGTGAAATAAATATGCTAAGTGAATTATGCAAAATTCCTAATATTGTTATTGCAACAGGTGGCGGTATTGTTATCAAACCAGAAAATCGTGAATTATTAAAACGAGATAGTTTTGTAGTTTATTTGTCTTCTAGTGTTAAGCAGCTGGTTTCACGTACCGCAAAGTCAAAATCCCGACCATTATTAGAAAGATCTACTAATCGTGAAAAAACCATTCGTGAGTTAGTTGAAAAGCGCGAGCCACTTTATCAAGAGGTAGCTGACGTTGTTGTTGACACAACCGGAAAAAAACTATACGCTATCATCAACGAAATTAAAAAATCCATTCCTAAATGAAAATAACACTAGCTTTGAGTTTAACCTTGCTACTGAGTGGAAGCTCAATAGCAATGACACAAGCTGAATTTGTTGATCGTTTAATCAAAAGTCATCCATTTTTCACCCAGCAAGAATTTGATCAGAAAGCTACAAAAATTGATTATGATGCTAGCAGTGAAAATCAAGACTGGATGCTTAGCACGTCAGTTAAATCATCTAATAAATTAAACGCTCAAACTTCTAGTGCCAGTATAGGTGCAACACGTAATATGGTTGTTACGGGTGGTGATTTCACACTTAGCAATGTTTGGAGTGATGGCGTGGCTACGGATAAGTTGACCATGACTTATTCACACCCTTTGTTAAAAAATGCACAGGGCGTTAATGATTTGTTAAAGGGTGATTTGGCAAAGATTGCTATTAAGGTAAATACGCTCAAGTTGAAACAAAGTGCAGAAGAGTTTGTGTTAACCCAGTTATATAAATTGGTTGATTTAAGCTATGCTCAAGAGCAGCTAATTTTAACCAATCATCGACTAACATTGGCTCAACAAGAATTAAGCTTAGTAAAAGATAAGTTTGAACAGTCTCTTGTGGACGAGGTTGATGTGTTATTGCAAGAGGACGCTTTTCAGAGGGTATTGCAAAAACAATTACAAGCAGAGCAAGATCTTGATTTGCTAAAGCAAGAGTTGTCAATCACTCTAGGTATGTCTGCGGGGTTAATTCATAGTGATTATGATCTTTATCAGCTGTACCAAACTGAGTTTGATAATCTGTCACAACAGTTAGTACAAAATACAACTGAAATGAAGCTTGTTAGTTTAGATCGATCTATCTTGCAAAGACAATTATTGAGTGATAAAAACAACACCCAGGCACTACTTGATTTAACCATCGGTACTAGCAATGAAAATACTAATGATTGGAGTGTCGGTCTTGATTTGAGCTATCCTTTGGGCAATACAAAAGCAAAATCAGCACTTGAAAAAACACAAATAAACCTTGCTAAAAATAAAGAAAACGCCACAGAAAAGCTATTAAATTTAACCATTAAGACAAGTGTACTGGGTAAAAAATTACAGCATTTGGTAAAATTATTGGATACTTATCAAGCACGTATCAACATTGCTGATGCGCGTACTTTGGCTGAGAAAAAGCGATATGAGTTAGGTAATTCACAAGTAAGTTTTGTTATCTCTGCGCAGAATAATGTGCATGATGTAAAGTTGGCCTATGCGCAAGCTGCGGTTAAATATCAAAAGTCAGTGCTTGAGTTTAAAGCCGTTATTGATCAGTTGATGTAATGGCAATCAAATATACGGTTACCCCTAAAAACTTACACGCACATCTATTTCAAGTTGAGCTTAGCATTCAAAATCCAAATCCACTGGGTCAGGTTTTTTCATTACCAAGCTGGATTCCAGGTAGTTATTTAATTCGAGATTTTGCCAAAAATATTGTCAGTATTCAAGCGCAAAGTTGCGGTGAATTAGTTGAGATTAACAAGTTAGATAAGAATCATTGGATTACCCAACCATGTGGCGATGAGCTCACTTTAACTTATGAAGTTTATGCATTTGACTTATCTGTTAGAAGTGCATATTTAACCAGCGAACGTGCTTTTTTTAACGGCACCAGTCTATTTTTATTGCCACTTGGGCTTGAGTCAGAGCCATGTGAATTGAATATAGTTGCTGCTGATACTAAGCAAACTATGGGTAATTGGTCTTGTGCTACTGGTTTAGAGCAAGTTGATGATCTAGCTTTTAAGGCGCAGAATTATCAAGATTTAATCGATCATCCGGTAGAGATGTCAGACTTTACCTTATTTGAATTTGATGCAAATAATGTTAAACATAAAATGGCAATTACTGGCTTTCATAATGCAGATGTATCTCGCTTAAAGCAAGATTTAAAAACCATTTGCAATCATCATATTGCTTTTTTTAATCACGATGTTCCTTTTAAGGATTACACTTTTTTAACTCTAGTTAAAACAAATGGCTATGGTGGCTTAGAGCATAAAAATTCAACGAGTTTAATTTGCTCTAGAAAAGAGCTGCCTGTTGTAGATATGAATGACATCAATAAAGATTACACTCGATTTTTGTCATTGTGCTCTCATGAGTACTTTCACTCTTGGTGGATTAAAACCATTAAACCAGCAAGCTTTCATCAATTAGATTTAAATCGAGAAAACTATACAGAACAGCTTTGGATTTTTGAAGGCTTTACTTCGTATTATGATGAGTTGTCATTACTTAGAACTAAGCTTCTAACACCGGAAAAATATCTTGATTTATTTGCACAAACTATAACTCGCGTACAAAAATCTAAAGGCCGATTAACCCAATCATTAGCGCAGTCTAGTTACGAGACTTGGACTAAATTCTATCAACAAGATGAAAACGCGCCTAATGCGATTGTTAGTTATTACACTAAGGGTGCTTTGCTGGCTTTTACGCTTGATATTGAAATACGAAAACGAACCAAAGGTGTTAAATGCTTGGATGATGTCATGCGTCATGCATGGGAGAATTGTCAAGAATCTGGCCTAGAGGATAACAGCATACAAATGTTTGTTAATGAGTTGGTTGGCGATGATATGAGCTCTTTTTTTAATGATTATTTATACGGTGTAAAGGAGCTACCTTTGCAGCAGAGTTTTGATTATGTTGGTGTTGATTGTGAGTTTGTTGCATATGCTGAAGATTTGACAGACTTTGGTCTTAATATCAGTACACAGTCTGAATTTAGCCAGATTACACATGTGTTTGCAAATACGAGTGCGCAAGCTGCAGGCTTATATGTTGGCGATAAAATTGTCAGTATCAACTATCAGCAATTAAAAGATAAGCCGTTAATCGCTGAAATCAATAAGTATGCTATGGGTGAGATGATTAAAGTCGGTGTATTGCGTGATGAATTATTACTAGAAATTCCTGTATTAATTACCGATATTACACCATCATATTGCCGATTAAGCCTTACAACTAAGCTAGATAAAGATACAGTTAGTAGACAAGAAAAATGGTTTTACCAAGAATAAAACTCCCTAAATTACTGGTTAAGCCGGTTGGTCGTGCAATAAGTGATTTTGGCATGATTAAGGATGGCGATAAAATATTACTCGCCGTATCTGGTGGTAAGGATTCATTAAGCTTGTTTCATTTACTTAGGCATTTTCAAAAACATGCGCCGATCAATTTTGAGTTGGGCGTTGTTACTATTGATCCTCAGGTAGAAGGGTTTGAGCCACAAGCTTTGAGTGAGTTTTTTAGCCAGTTTGACACGCCATATTTTTTTGAAGAGTTTCCTATTTTGGAGCAGGCCAAAGAAAGCATGAAGGGCGATTCTTATTGTTCATTTTGCGCGCGTATTAAGCGTGGCCTGATGTACAAAGTAGCTAGAAACGAGGGTTACAATGTATTAGCACTTGGTCAGCATTTGGATGACTTGAGTGAGAGTTTAATGATGTCTATGTGCCACAATGGTAAGCTTCAAACTATGAAGGCGCATTATATTAACGATGCCAAGGATTTACGTATCATTCGCCCAATGGTCTATGTGCGCGAGCGTCAACTGGCTGATTTTGCGGCAACGGCTAAATTGCCAGTTATTGCAGATTCGTGCCCTGCGTGCTTTACCATGCCAACTGAGCGAGATCATTTTAAACAGTGGCTGTTAACCGAAGAAAAGCGAAATCCAAATTTATATAAAAATCTTCTTAGCGCCATGAAGCCAATGTTGGATGAAGTTAATGATTAAATTTGTTTTTGGTTTTTTTGCTATTATGCCGCTTAGGTTTAATCACTTTATTGGCTCAATGATTGGCCACTATTTGTATCGGGTTGATAGTAAATCTAAAAAAGTAGTTAGTAAAAATATTCAAACTTGCTTTCCAGAGCTGGACGAATATGAACAGCAAGCGTTAATAAAAAAATCACTGATCGAAACGGGCAAGGGATTGAGTGAAGTTGGATTTATTTGGTTAAGAAGTTTTTCAAATAATGCTAAACACGTAAAAAATATAACTGGTGAAGAATTACTGCATTCTGACAATCCGACCATACTGCTTGTGCCACATTTTGGCTGCTGGGAGATAGTGGCTAGAATGTCTTCTTTACAGAGGCCAAGTGTTTTTCTGTATAAAAAATTAGCCAATCAAAAGCAAAATAAAATTTTACTCGCCAGTCGAGAGCAGGGCGATCTATCCATGGCATCTGCTGATAAAAAGGGTGTTATTAAAATTCAAAGAGCTATTAAAAATAATCAATTAATTGGAATTTTGCCAGATCAAGATCCAGGTGAAGAGAGTGGTGTTCTTGCGCCATTTTTTAATACTGACGCTCGTACAATGACTTTGTTAGCTAGATTGGCTAGAAAAAATAAGGCTAATGTGGTGTTAGCCTGGGCAGTTAGACTGCCAAAGGGAGAGGGTTATAGGCTAAATTATCAAGCTGTTGATATTGCCTCGAAGTCAGGATTAATTGAAGATGATGTAGTGTTAATGAATCAAGTGATTGAAGAATTGGTTAAAACTTGTCCAGAGCAGTATTTATGGAATTACAAGCGCTTTAAGTCGGTTATTGATTATTAGCACCTTATGATATAATTTTGTCATGAGATTTATAGAAGACATTCAAAGCGTTTTTGATCGCGACCCAGCTGCACGAAATACATTCGAGATTATTACGTGTTATTCTGGCGTCCAGGCAATGTTGTTTTATCGATTAACACACCGACTNTGGTTATTAAAACTTAAATGGTTAGCACGCTTTATCGCCATGTTGGCGCGTTGGTTTACAGGTATTGAAATTCATCCTGGCGCTACCATTGGTCGTCGTTTTTTTATTGATCATGGTATGGGTGTGGTAATTGGTGAAACNGCTGAAATTGGCGATGATGTAACCTTATATCATGGTGTTACCTTGGGTGGAACTACTTGGAAAAAGGGTAAGCGCCATCCAACTCTGGGTAATAATGTTGTTATCGGTGCAGGTGCAAAAATCTTAGGGCCGATTACTTTAGCTGACAATGTTAGAGTGGGCTCTAATTCTGTTGTGGTTAAATCTATTGAAGCTGACAAAACTGTTGTTGGTGTGCCTGGGCGCGTGCTTAAAGATAAAAATATCAAGTCCGAGACTTTTGAATCATATGCTGTCAGTAGTGATGCAGACGATCCTACCATTAAAGCAATTAACTCAATATTGTCGCATTTACATGACATGGACTCACAACTGCACAAGGTTTCTAAAGAGTTGAATCTAGCAGAGAAGAAAGACAGCTCCGTTAATGATTTAGAGATAGAGAGCAAATAACTATATATCTCAAAAGTTGTTTACTTGACTAAAAGACTAGGTTAAGAGTATAATTAGTATCTGGTAATTTTATAAAGGACTGATATGCAATTAACCACAAAAGGTCGTTACGCTGTGACAGCAATGCTAGATTTGGCATCAAATGACACAGGTAAACCGATTACTTTAGATATCATTTCACAAAGACAAAATATATCACTTTCTTATTTAGAGCAATTGTTTGCTAAGTTGCGTCGTGCAGAGTTAGTTAAAAGTGTCCGTGGCCCAGGTGGCGGATATTTACTTGATGCAGCAGCAAAAGACATTAATCTGACTCAAATTATTGAGGCGGTAGATGAAAATATTGATTTGCGTCGTTGCAAAGGTATGGCAGATTGTAACAAGGGCCGTCAGTGTATTTCGCATCAACTATGGTGTGAAGTAAGTGACCAAATTAGAACTTTTTTAAACAGCAAGACTTTACAAATGGTCATTGATGATCACAATTCAAACAGAGGATTATAAAAATATGTCAACTCCAACTTATATGGATTATTCGGCAACAACGCCGGTAGACAAACGTGTCGCAGAAAAAATGATGAAGTACTTAACCATGGATGGTGATTTTGGTAATCCTGCTTCAAATTCTCATTACTACGGCTGGCAAGCTGATGATGCAGTTAAAAAAGCTCGTCAACAAGTGGCTGATTTAATTGGTGCGGATTCTAAAGAAATTGTATGGACATCGGGTGCTACTGAGTCAAACAACTTAGCAATCAAAGGTATTGCGCATTTTTATCATAAAAAAGGCAAGCATATAATTACTCTTAAGACTGAGCACAAAGCTGTGCTTGATACTTGTCGTCAATTAGAGCGTGAAGGTTACGAGGTAGATTATCTTGACCCTATGCCCAATGGACTATTAGATTTAAATGTCTTAAAAGCAGCCATTCGTGAAGATACGATTTTGGTTTCTATCATGCATGTTAATAACGAAATTGGTGTTATTCAAGATATTACAGCCATTGGAAATTTATGTAGAGAAAATAAAGTATTCTTTCATGTTGATGCTGCCCAATCTGCCGGTAAAGTAGATATTAATTTAAGTGAATTACCAGTTGATTTAATGAGTTTTTCAGCACATAAAATTTACGGCCCTAAAGGTATGGGTGCGCTATACGTTCAACGCAAGCCACGCATTCGCCTAGAAGCGCAAATGCATGGTGGTGGTCATGAGCGTGGTATGCGTTCGGGTACATTAGCAACACATCAAATCGTTGGTATGGGTGAGGCGTTTGCCATCGCTCAAGCTGAAATGAAAGAAGAGAACATCAAAATTGGCTTATTGCGAGATCGCTTACTAGCAGGCTTTGACGGCATGGAAGAAGTGGTTATTAATGGCGACATGGATGCGCGTATTCCTGGCAACCTTAATATTAGCTTTAACTATGTTGAAGGTGAATCATTAATGATGGCTATTAATAAAATTGCCGTATCTTCAGGATCTGCCTGTACTTCATCAAGTTTAGAGCCGTCATATGTTTTACGTGCACTAGGCCTATCTGATGAATTAGCACATTCTTCAATTAGATTTACCATTGGTCGATACACAACTGAACAAGATGTTGATATGGCTATTGATCTAGTTCGTGAAAAAGTTCAAAAATTACGTGATCTGTCGCCACTTTGGGATATGTTTAAAGAAGGTATTGATATCAGCAAAATTGAGTGGGCAGCACACTAAATTACTTAAAATATACAAGGGTTAGTTATTCTTAAAAGGATTAGAATAACAAGCTTAACACATAGGAGAAAAATATGGCATATGGCGAAAAGGTAATGGATCATTATGAAAATCCACGTAACGTTGGAGTTTTAGATAAAGATGCAAAGAATGTAGGAACGGGCATGGTTGGAGCACCAGCTTGTGGCGATGTAATGCGTCTACAAATTCAGGTTAATGACGATGGTATTATTGAAGATGCGAAGTTTAAAACTTATGGTTGTGGCTCTGCAATCGCGTCAAGTTCATTGTTAACAGAATGGGTAAAAGGTAAATCGTTAGAAGAAGCTTCTAAGATTAAGAATACCGACATTGCTGAAGAATTAGCATTGCCACCAGTTAAAGTTCACTGTTCAGTTCTAGCAGAAGATGCTATTAAAGCAGCTATTCAAGATATTAAAGATAAAGCATAAGTAAATAATGGCCATCACTTTAACGAATAGCGCGGCAAAGCGTGTTGTTGATTTTCTAGCAAACCGAGGATCAGGTATTGGCATACGTTTGAGTGTGCAAACTACCGGCTGTTCGGGCTTGGGATACAATATGGAGTTTGTTGATACTGCAAATGATGAAGACAGTGTGTTTGACGATAACGGTGTTAAAGTTATTATCGATGCAAAAAGCTTGATTTATCTTGATGGTACTGAAGTTGACTACGTTAAAGAAGGGTTAAACGAAGGCTTTGAGTTTAATAATCCAAATGCTAAGGCTGAGTGTGGCTGTGGCGAATCGTTTACCGTATAAGTACGCTTTAACTTAGCTATCAATTATGCAAAATTTTTTCGAATTGTTTTCATTAGCAAAGAATTTTAATACTGATTTAAGTAAGTTAGAATTGGCGTACCAGCGCCAAGTGGGTAAATTTCATCCAGATAGGTTTGCCACCGCTACTGATAAAGAAAAAAATCTTGCTTTGCAAAACACCTCATTGGTTAATACGGCCTATGACACGCTTAAATCACCTCTGTTACGAGCTACCTATTTGCTTGAGCTAGAAGGAATTAATGCATTTGATGAGAAAGATACGCAAATGGATGTTACTTTTTTAATGTCACAAATAGAGTTAAGAGAGTCTTTGGAAGCAATTGAGTCAAGTAAAGATGAAATAGAGTTAGACGATTTCATTGAAAACATAACAAGTAAAATTAGAATGAATATCAATAAAATTTCAACTGCTTTTGATTCGGATTACGATCAAATTAAAAATCTAGTAAGAGAGTTAAAATTTTATGAGCAGCTCAATCTTCACGCAAAGCAATTAATGGATGAATTGATATAAGTTATGGCTTTATTACAAATATCTGAGCCTGGTCAATCTAGCGCACCTCATCAACATAAATTAGCCATTGGTATTGACTTGGGCACCACTAATTCATTGGTAGCTTCTGTTAAAAGTGGTGAAAGCGTTATTCTTAAAGATGAGAATAATAACGCAATTCTTCCATCAGTTGTGCATTGTGGCGACAACAATAAACTAACAGTGGGCTGTGATGCATGTCCATATGCCAAAACAGATCCAACCAACACCATTATTTCAGTTAAGCGCTATATGGGCTTAAGCTTTAAAGAAACAAGTCAATTTAAAAACTGTCCGTACCAACTAGTTGAAAATGCTAACAACGTTCTTTTTAGAACAAAAATGGGTGATTTATCTGCGGTTGAGATATCTAGCAGTATCTTAAATTCATTAAAAGAGCGCGCAGAAAAAACATTAGGCGGTGATTTGGTTGGTGCGGTGATTACAGTGCCTGCTTATTTTAATGATGCACAACGCCAAGCTACTAAAGATGCAGCGACCCTAGCAGGGCTTAATACATTACGCCTACTAAACGAGCCAACTGCCGCTGCGGTTGCTTATGGCCTTGAGTCGGGTGAAGAGGGTATTCATGCAATTTACGATCTCGGTGGCGGCACATTTGACATCTCAATTCTGAGTTTTTCAAAAGGAGTGTTTAAAGTACTTGCTACTGGTGGAGACTCAACCTTAGGTGGTGATGATTTTGATCAGCTAATTATTGATGACTGTATACAGAAAATGAATATCAGTGAGCTCACACCAACTCAAATGCAAAAGATTAAACAATTTGCACGCATTGCCAAAGAGACGTTGAGTAATGCTGAGTATGCTGAATTTGACTGTATTGAAGCACCATATAAAATTACCCGTGAAAAATTTGACGAATTATCTGAAAAATTAATCAAACGAACACTATTGTTAACAAAGCGTTGTTTGCGTGACGCTCAGATTGATATCGATCAAGTCAAAGATATTATTATGGTTGGCGGATCAACACGCATGCCATTAGTACGCTCAATGGTGAGTGATTTATTTGATAAGCCAGTTTTATGCTCTATCAACCCAGATGAAGTAGTTGCCAAAGGTGCCGCTATTCAGGCAAATATTTTAGCAGGCAATAAAACTGCTGATGATATGTTGTTGCTTGATGTCTTGCCATTATCTTTAGGATTGGAAACAATGGGTGGCTTAGTTGAAAAGGTGGTACATAGAAATACCACTATTCCGATTACCCGTGCTCAAGAATTTACTACCTTTAAGGATGGTCAAACTGCCATGAGTATTCATGTGTTGCAAGGTGAGCGTGAACTGGTTAAAGATTGCCGCTCATTGGGCCGTTTTGATTTAACTGGTATTCCACCAATGGTTGCAGGTAATGCGCGCATTCGTGTTGAGTTTCAGGTAGATGCCGATGGTCTTTTATCAGTGAGCGCTACAGAACAAACTTCGAATGTTAAAGCGCAAGTGGTTATTAAACCATCATATGGCTTGACAGATTCACAAATGGAAAAAATGCTTAAAGATTCTATTCTTTTTGCAAAATCAGATATCAAAGCAAGACAACTTCATGAAATGCAAGTTGATGCTAGCAGAACGCTTGAAGCTATTGATTCAGCGCTTGAAAAAGATCAAGACATGATTGACGCTGAAATGCTTGAGCGTATTATGACAGCCAGATCTGAACTTGAGGCTGTTGTACAACATAGCGAAGAGAAGGTTATTAAAGATAAGATTGATAATCTTGAAAATACATGTGCAGATTTTGTTGAAATGCGCATGAATGCTACTGTTATGCAAGCCATGAAAGGCCATAGCGTCGATGAATTTTAACCCTTTAAATACAGGACTATAACATGCCACAAATCATTATCTTACCTCACTATGAATTATGCCCAGAGGGTGTTGTTATTGAAGCTAAAGCAGGCGATACAGTTTGCAATGCAATGCTAGCAAATGATGTTGAAATCGAACATGCATGTGAAATGTCCAATGCTTGTACAACATGCCATATTTATGTGCGTGAAGGTTTTGATTCATTACCTGAGTCCGATGAAATAGAAGATGATATGCTTGATAAAGCCTGGGGTCTAGACCCAGACTCACGCTTATCGTGTCAGTCGGTTGTTGGTGAAGTAGATCTAGTAGTTGAAATTCCAAAGTACACAATTAATCAGGTATCTGAAAATCATTAAACTTTGATTTTTGTACTGTGTTTTTTTCAGGTTCAAAGAAACAATTAATCGAATAGTGCCATCTATATTCAATTGTATTCTTTAATCTACCCAAAACACAATAACAAAAAAATTCTATATCTAGAATTGTGAGATTCTTAAAACTTAAGGCATTTAGAAATAAAGCCTTCTGATTCTTCTTTTGGACCAAATTCTAAAACTACATCCATGGGCTTTTCTTTAGAAATAAGCCATTGCGGCATAGGTGGATTCTCACTACTACCACAAGTTTTTCCTAAATTTTTAGGGTGAAAAATCTTAACAAAAGTTGGTTTTTTTAAATCATCGACATATACAATGCCACAATACCTCTCATCGTGATCTTTATCAATAATAGTCTTGATATGGGTTATTTTACTAATGAAATCATCGGCAGAAATCGTAGAGCTTGGCATAGGCTCCAATGTGTCATAAACATACCAATTGTCAGGATTTTGAATAAGCGTTTGCAGTAGGATGTCGCAATCATCTAATTGCATAACACCTAAAAAACGACCTTTAAATTGCTGAAAATAGTCCATTCGAAATAAAATTCTGATTAAGTTTTTTCTAGTTTAATGATTTTCCAATGTAATGATAGGCTGCTGTAAATATTTTTAATCAATTACAGGTCAATATAATATACATTATCAAAATCTAATGAAGTTGATTTAGCTAAGGTGACACTTTATTATAGGTGTCTTAATGATATTTACATGGGAGTTGAAATGGCTTTTTTAAAAAACATCTGTTTATTTGGTGCAGCGGTTCTGTTGGCCAATGTAGCTGTAGCAACAGAAGGTGATGCAAAAATTGGAAAAACAAAAACTATGGCATGTATGGGGTGTCATGGTCCAACGGGTAATAGTTTTGTGCCAAACTTTCCAGCACTTGCCGGCCAACCTGCAGGCTATATTATTAAGCAAATTAAAGATTTTAAATCTGCTGGTAGAAAAAATGCCGTCATGACAAATTTTGCGTTAGGTATTAATGAAGCTGATTTAAATCATATTGGCGCATATTATGAGTCACAAGTTAAAACCCCTGTAATGAAAAATATAATGCATTTAAAAACAGATGCAGAAAAAACTAAGTTATTAACCCTTGGTAAAAAGCTATACGATCACGGCAATCCTGAAACAGGACAGGCCGCATGTTTTGTTTGTCATGGTAGTAATGGAGATGCGTTGGTTGATTTTAACATCCCAATTTTGGCTAATCAGCACCCTCAATATTTAATTTCAACCTTAAAAGAATTTAAAAATAGAAAACGCACTAACGACGACGAAAGAGTGATGCGAAGAATTGTTGACACTATGAGTAATGAGCAGATCGAGGCAGTTGCGTACTATTCAAGCTACTTGGTATCAACTCTTGAGGAGAAAAAATAATGAGAAAAAATATACTAAAATTATTATCAATTACAGTGCTTTTATTGACTTTTGGTAATGCAAATGCTATTAATGTCGGTGTTAATCTTAAGGCAGCAGGCTATGATATTGAGCCAACACCAGAGCGTCAATTTCCACCATCTATGTTGCGTACTAAAAACAATAGTCATGCAACCTTAGATAGCTTTGAAAATCCTGAAACTTGTGCAGGGTGCCACCCTAAGCAGTATGAAGGCTGGAGGGGTTCAATGCACTCTAACTCATGGAATGATCCAATTTTCCAAGCAGAGTTTAAAAAAGGCTTGAATGCCACTGATGGAAAGATTTTTAATTTGTGTGCTGGTTGTCATTCACCAATTGGTGTTTTAACAGGAACAGTTAGTTGGGATAAAAAGACTAATGAATTTAGTGTATCTGAGAAAGCTGCTCGTGGTGTCACATGTGATGTGTGTCATAGTATTTCAGGTGCCGTACCTCTAGCTGATACTGTTAGTTCTGAGCATGGTAATGGATCTCATATTATTGATGTAGATACGCATATTAAGTACGGACCTTTGAAGAATTCAAAATCGCCTTATCATGAAACGCAATATTCTGAATTACACACTAAAGCTAATTTGTGCGCGAGTTGTCACAATATTATCCATCCTGAAAATGGCGTTGGTGTTGAAAGAACGTATGATGAATGGCGTACTTCAGCCTATGCTCAGAATGAGATCGTATGTCAAGATTGCCATATGAATTCTGTAGAAGTTGCTATTCAAATCGCAAAAACACTCAAACGCCCTGAAACGTTTGTGAATCAAAAAGCAAGACTAGATGGTAAAGCTTCGACCCTGGGAACAGAAAGACACAGTGTTGTGCATTTGCATGAATTTGTGGGTGGTAACGCCATTATCTCTGCGATTATGGAGCCTAAAAATCTGCGCAAACGTCAGCACGCTGACATTGCCAGAAAACGCCTGCAACATGCAACAGAACTTAAGGTGGATTTAAATCAAAGATCGGACGATTTATTTGAGATAGATGTTGATGTTCATAATGTGGGTGCAGGTCATAATCTACCGACCTCTCTAACGCAGGTTCGCCATATTTGGATTGAGGCCACTATTACTGATGATGAAGGTAATGTGTTGTTTGAAACAGGAAAGCTAGACTCTCATCATGACTTTGATGAAGANAANACNNTTGTCTTTAAAACATGGGCTGTAGATAAGCAAGGTAACGATACTCATGATCCATGGGCTATTGCTGCCATTGTTAGAGATACTACCATTCCGCCTAAGGGGCATAGTAAACATAACTTTGTGTTTGCCAATAAACATAATTCTAAGAAACTGAATGTGGATGTTAAGCTTAATTATCGCTCTGCATCGCAGCATGTTGCTGAAGATTTATTAGGCCACGATGCACCAACTATGCCAGTAATAAAAATGAATCACTTCTCTAAGACATTTTCTAATTCGACTGGAGAATGGAAAGAAATGATAAAGAGTTACAATTCACTTGAGGCTGATATTGAGGGTAATTGAATAACTTTTTAACAATGTAATAGACGAAAAAAAGCCTTAACAAGGCTTTTTTTCGTCTGCATATAATTGGCCATGGTATCGTATTCATGCAAGTGATACTTGGGAATGAGTTCATTGTACGTTCTTGTAGATTCACTTTATAGTTGATATATTTGTAAATTTAAGGAGCTTTATATTAAGCATTAGTCTAGCATCTTGAGAGATGTTATTAGTCGCTTGAGGTCGATATCATAGAAAAATCATACGTAAATAGTTAAAGCCAAAAAAAAGCCCGTAAGGGCTTTTTTTAGTTTTAAGCTTTATTAGTCTAGCAAGATAATCAATGCTAGAGCTAACATGAATTACTCGATAGTAATGCTTGGGAATGAACTCATTGCACGATCTTGCTGAGTTAGTTTAGCACTCACTTTTCTTGCAATTTCTTTATAGATTTCAGCTACACGGCCATCAGGGTCTTTAGCAACTGTTGGTGTACCTTCATCAACATCAGTTCTAATATCCATTTCTAATGGCAATGCACCTAAGAAGTTTACATCTGATTCTGTAGCCATCATTTGACCGCCACCTGTACCAAAGATAGCTTCTTCATGGCCACACTTAGAGCAAATATGTAAAGACATGTTTTCAATAATTCCAAGAATAGGAATGTTAACTTTTTCAAACATTTTTAAACCTTTTCTAGCATCAAGCAATGCAATATCTTGTGGTGTAGTTACAATAACTGAGCCACTTACTGGAATTTTTTGTGACAATGTTAACTGAGTGTCACCCGTTCCTGGTGGTAGGTCGATAATCATATAGTCAACACCACGCCAAAGCGTATCACGCAACATCTGCTCTAAAGCTTGAGTTACCATAGGGCCACGCCAAATCATTGGATTGTCCTCGTCAACCAAATAACCAATAGACATACTCTGCATGCCATGGCCTAAAATTGGNAGTAATTTACCTTCAGCTGAAGTATCAGGCTTAAGCTTGCTAACGCCAAGCATTCTTGGCTGTGATGGGCCATAAATGTCTGCATCTAAAATCGCAACTTTTGCACCTTCTGCTTGAAGTGCTAAAGCTAAGTTAACCGATGTAGTTGATTTACCAACGCCACCTTTGCCTGAAGCAACTGCAATAACGTTTTTAACTTCAGATAGAATTTCAACACCCTTTTGAGTAGAATACTTAATGATTTTTGTATCAATAACAACATTAACATTGTTAATGCCTTCAGCAGCCAATGCATCAGTAATTTTCTGACTTAATTCGTTATGATAGCCCTTTGCTGGATAATTAAGCTCAACAGTAATCTCAACCTTGTCACCATCAAATTCGATAGAGTTGACTGCATTTGAAGAGATAATATCTTGCTCGGTGTATTTATCAACAACACTTGTTAAAATATTGTTAATGTTATCAACAGTTAAATCTGCCATATTCTTGTGCCTGTAATTCAGTAAAATGACTATTTTATCGTATAACGATATCACTCAACCTTAATATTAACAAGCCTATCCTATGAGTTCAAGAAAAATTTTAGTTACTTCCGCACTACCTTATGCCAATGGTGAAATTCACTTAGGTCACTTGTTAGAATATATTCAAACTGATATCTGGGTACGCTTCCAAAAAATGATGGGTAACGAGTGCCATTATGTGTGTGCGGATGATGCGCACGGCACACCTATTATGCTTAAAGCTAACGAGTTGGGTATTACGCCAGAAGAGTTAATCAAAGGTGTTAGCGAGCGTCATCAAGCTGATTTTAAAGATTTTTCAATTGGCTTTAGTCAATATCATTCTACTCACAGCCCTGAAAACAAAGAGATTTCAGCAGGTATTTATAACAAATTAAATGCAGCTGGTTTTATTAAAACTCGTACTATTTCTCAAGCATTTGACCCTGAAAAGAAGATGTTTTTACCTGATCGCTTTATTCGTGGCGAATGTCCAAAATGTGGCGCTAAAGATCAGTACGGTGATAACTGTGAGGTATGTGGTGCGACTTACTCACCAACTGAGCTAATTAATGCCAGATCTGCTGTTTCAGGTGCNACACCAATCACCAAAGATTCAGAGCACTATTTCTTTGATTTGCCACAGTTTGAAGCGCAACTTAAAGATTGGACTGAAGCAGGGCACTTGCAAGTTGAAATTAGCAATAAGTTGTCAGAGTGGTTTGAGCAGGGCTTACAACAATGGGATATTTCCCGTGATGCACCGTATTTTGGTTTTCAAATTCCAGGTGTAGAGAATAAATACTTTTATGTTTGGCTAGATGCACCAATTGGCTATATGGCTAGTTTTAAAAAACTTTGTGATGAGAAGGGTTTAGATTTTGATGAATACTTTAATAAAGATTCTGAAACTGAGCTGTATCATTTCATCGGTAAAGATATTGTTTATTTCCATGCGCTATTCTGGCCAGCAATGCTAATGGGTTCTGATTACCGCACGCCAACTGCTATTTATGCACACGGTTTTTTAACCGTTAACGGCCAAAAAATGAGCAAGTCTCGTGGTACATTTATCCAGGCTAGGACTTATTTAGAAAGCTTAAACCCAGAGTGCTTGCGTTATTATTATGCGTATAAACTCTCAAGTAAAATTGATGATATTGACTTAAACCTACAAGATTTCAAACAAAGGGTGAACTCTGATTTAGTCGGTAAAGTAGTTAATATCGCCTCTCGTTGTGCTGGTTTTGTTGTTAAAAAATTCGATAAAACATTGTCTGCCTATGCAATTGAAGCAGATCTTTACAATGAGTTTGTTGCTAAAGGTGATGATATTGCTAAGCTGTATGAAGCGCGTAACTATTCTCAAGCCATGCGTGAAATTATGAAACTTGCTGATAAAGCTAATCAATATATTGACGAGCATAAGCCTTGGCAAATGATTAAAGAAGAGGGTAAAGAGGCGCAAGTTCATGATGTAACCTCATTGGCGCTAAACCTATTTAGAGTGTTAATGACATACCTTAAGCCGGTATTGCCAGACATGGCTAAAGAGGCGGAGTTGTTTTTAAATGTTGATGAGCTAAATTGGGCCGATCTTAAGCACCCTTTAACAAAGCATCAAATTAATAAATTTAAGCCGTTAATGTCACGTATTGAAGATGATCAAATTAACACCGTGATAGAGGCGTCAAAGCAAACAATCGCAAAGCAAGAAACTGAGCAAAAAGAGGATGACAATATGATACAAATTGATGACTTTACTAAGATTGATTTAAGAATTGCCAAAATTGTTAAAGCTCAGCATGTCGAAGGTGCTGATAAGTTATTGCAACTTACATTGGATATCGGTGAAGAAAATACAAAAAATGTGTTTGCTGGTATTAAAGCGCATTACGCTCCTGAAGATCTTGAAGGTCGTTTAACGGTTATGGTGGCAAACCTAGCGCCAAGAAAAATGAAGTTCGGTGTATCTGAGGGTATGGTACTTGCAGCGGGTGATGGAAAGTCACTACATATCTTATCACCTGATTCTGGCGCTAAAGCCGGCATGAAAATTAGCTAAAAATCTAGATAATTTTCATTATTGAGATGATTTAACTAAAAGATCAATAAAAATACCGCTTGAAAGGGTGGAAGCAGCTGTTTTAGACGATATTTTGGTAAAAAGGTGACAGTCATTAAGAAATTTTAGAAATTCTTTAAATGAGCGATTTTAAGGCGATATTAACGTAAAATAATGCTCTTCGGAGAGTTGTCAGAGTGGTTTATTTTGCTACCTTGGAAAGGTAGTGTTCCTCACGGAACCGTGGATTCGAATTCCACACTCTCCACCAAATTCACCTTTTATTAAGTCTAAATATCTTACTGCTAGGCATGGTTGTGTCGAGCTATAGTTAAGCCATTAGTAGGCAACATCCATCTTCATTCTTAAATACATAGTAATTTTTGATCCAAGGATTACAATTTAGATATAAGTGCGTTACAATGAGTCCTGTAGAAGGTTATTAGCCTATATTCGACACTTAATTATTACCATCAAAAATAAACAATGAGAAAGTCAATTAGAAAATCTATATTTTTCGGGTTAATCATTCTGGGGGTTTCATTTCAAACTTTAGCGGACAGCACTAAAACATATTTTCCAACTGGTGAGGTTGAGCAAGTTAGAGAGCGAATTGATGGGAAGTTATCAAAAAGAATCAATTATGATAAAACTGGTAGAATTACAAAAATTCTAGAATATGCCAATGACAAGCAAGAAAAATTAACCGTTTATTACGATTCTGGCTCGATTAAGGGGGTTGGAGAGGTTACAAATGGCAAGGTGTCTAAGTCAACCTTTTATTATGAGAACGGCAAAATAAAAAGAATTGTAGAGGCTGTTAACGGTAAGAAGTTAAAAGCAACAAACTATCATAAGAATGGAGAAATCAAAAGCATTAAAAACTACTAAATTTAGTTGTCTTTAATGCAACCTTCCTTATTTTTAAGATTTCCATCCTTAGAATANCGCACTACTTTGATCTATACGGGTATTAATCTGAGTAATAAAACATTCTTTTGATGAGTGGATAATCAGTAAAATTACCTTCAATCAAATCAATCAAGTTCACAAACATGAAGCCAAACTTTCATCCAAAAAACATCGTACAAACAATTGAAGGCCTTACTCAAAAAGGACTGGAGGTTGTCGCACTAGCTGAAAAAGGTAAAGACTGGAATAGTGTGGTTGCTAATTTTGATGATTTTGAATGTGAGCTGGGTAGGTTGACTAGTGTTAACTCACACCTAAATGCAGTAATGTTTAACGATGAGTTTAACGAGCAGTATGAAAAAACACTGCCAATTATTACTAATTTTTATTCTGATATATCAAGCAACAAGGCGCTATATGCAGCCTTTAAAAATCTTAAAAATACTGAGCTCAATAAGGAGCAGCAACACATTCTAAAAGAGTCAATTGATGGTTTTGAGTTGTCTGGTGTTGGATTAGAGGGTGAAGACTCAAAGCGCTTTAAACAAATTAAAGAGAAGCTAAGCTTGTTGAGTAGTCAGTTTTCTAAAAACTCACTCAAGTCTACTAATGAATGGACAAAGGCTGTTAATCTTGAGCAGTTAAAGGGTTATGGTGAAGCTGAGCTTGCAAAGATTAAAACAGACGAGGGTTACGAGCTTAACCTTCAAGTCCCTGTTTATATGGATGTAATGACTTATCTTGATAATAGAGATTTGCGAGAAGAAGTGTATCGTGCTTATGTCTCACGAGCATCTGAACTGGGTATTACATCACCTGATTATGATAACAAAGCTATCATGGATGAGATCCTTGCGTTGAGATATGAGATGGCCAACATACTTGGTTTTGATAACTATGCACAACTATCAATCGAGGCGAAGATGGTTGAGAGTACTGATCAAGTGTTGGAATTCTTAATGAATTTAGTTCAGAAGTCAAAACCTCAGGCGCAATCTGAATTGGATGAATTGACCAAATTCTCCGGTATAGATTTAAAGCCTTGGGATATGGGTTTTTATAGTGAACAACTGAAAGAACAAAAATTTGGCTTTAAGAAATCTGAACTTACGCCATATTTTCCTGAAAGCAAAGTATTAGAAGGGCTGTTTTCAACCATTGAAAATTTATACAAAGTTAGCTTGAAAGAAATTAACGAGCCAAGCTATCACAAGGATGCTCGTGTCTTACAAATAAGCAAAGGTGATGAGTTGATAGGCAAGATTTATCTTGACTTATATGCAAGAAAAGATAAGCGAGGTGGAGCCTGGATGGCTGATTATCAACCATTGCAAAATCATGAGAAGCCGATTGCTTTTGTTGTTTGCAATTTAAACTCGCCAACTGATGGCAAGCCAGCCTTGTTTGAGTTTGATGAAATTGTGACTATTTTTCATGAGTTCGG
>JGI26060J43896_10000207_pt1 | contig 20772 bp, 12 predicted proteins | sample MarorgKNORR_S2LV_6_FD_43896 | JGI IMG/M metagenome (IMG submission 43896) | reverse complement strand
ATTGAGGGGGATTAACCCCAAAATGTTGGTCTGAATATTCTCTTGCTTTATCTGCCTGCCAACCCATCTCCAACATCTTTGCTTCATATTCCAATTGTTGGGCTGACCTTTCAGGTACAACTTCATTTTCAGTGATTGTCGAAGGATTTTTCTTCTTCAATAATAGAATCAATACCAAGATAGCAATCACTCCGCCAATTGCTCCTGAATATAGCAAAACTTCATTGGAAAGCAAAGAAGATTTCACCTCATCACCCTCTTCTTGTGGAGGTGGTATCAATTCCATAACCAAATGAATAGTCATGTCATCCCCATCATAGGCTTGAGGGACTTCAATTTCGACCTCTCCGCTCTTCTCACTTCCTAATGGGGTGATGCTTGAAACGATATGGTGGTAGTTTTCTAGGCCATTTGAACCATCTGGAAAGTAAGCGCTTTCTTCAACAGCGAAGGCAAAGAATGCCAGCGAGTAGTCTGGAAAATTTGAGAAGCCATCTCCATTATCAAGACTCCAATTTATTTTTCCACCATTCCCAGATGGGGTCCATTGCCAAGATAATATCCCATCATCGAAGTCTGGGGCCACTTGAGCAGAAGCGCTGTAATCCTCTTCCAAGGAGTTGAATTGTTTTGGCGCAGAGCCAAGGTGTTTCCATTTACCATGGATAACCACGAATGGCGCTTGACGTTCACCGTTTCGTCTCTCCCACCATTGGTCTCCATCAGTTGTGCCAAAAGGATCTTGAGCATCACCATAGGGGTGAAAATGAAGTTGTACCAAGGGTTGATTTTCTTCAACATCATCTATTGCATGTTCTGCTTTGACACAATTTTCACACCATGTTGCAGTGTAGTCTTCGACTATTATCGGCATCGTCGATTGACCAAATTGAAGTGAAGAATTTGATTGATTTTTTGCATCCATTGCCTCTGATACTACCAGCGGACCGACTCCTTCAATTATTGGAGCACTACTCATGCCCTCACTCACTATTATTGCTGAACAGGACAATAATAATATGAGCGAAAAAACCAGGGCTACTCTCATCAAGGCAAGCCAAAGGCCACTCCTTCTTCAATGGTCGCAGTCTTAGGATAATAGTTTTAAGAGTTCTTTCAAATCTCGGAATCTTTGAGAGACCCCTCCTGATGATAGCCCCAATGCGGTGGCAATTCGGCGGTTATGGCCACGAACTCCCAAATCGCTCATCACTTGTTTTGCGATGACTGCGACTAACATATCAGCTCTCTCGTTAGGCAGAGAACTATCTAATTCTGGTTCTCCGAAGTTAGTTAGAACTCGCAAACATCCGCTGATGATGTCTTTTACAACTTGATTGGCTAAGCCCGATTCTTCTTGCAGTTCTTGTCTGATTAAGGACACGGCATCATTTATTGATACCTTCCGAGCCATGGAAGGGCGTTGAGGAGGGACGAATGAGATTCGACCCAATCCTCTCATGCGGGTGATGCGTTGCTTCATGCGCTTGGCTAATTCGTTATAATGCTCTTTTTCAATATTCCAACCTTGAGTGAGTGAGGTGATTCTGCAGGGACTAATCATCCCCATCGATGAAGCTGTGATGATAGCGGCGATGGCGGCAGTTTGTTCTCTTTCAATTCGGGTTTTCTTTTGAATGACTCGCAACTCATTTAGAGGAAGATTTCCCAACTTTTTGTGTTTTTCTGCCTCATCATGTTGGGCGATTAGCGTTGCCTCCACCACGGCACGGGCTGCAGATTCGACATCACTCCCTAGGCGAAGGGAGCGGATACATTCCATGACTCTGTCTGCAAAGCATTCGCGTCCTCGGCGAGCACGAGTTTGATATCTATTCATTCTTGACCAGAAGGCTTTGTCAATACCCTTTTCTCTTGGATTGAAGGTAGTACCTTCCATTGCCGACTCTGCCATTCGACTTCGGCCACCGACTTGAGAGTGCGAAGCATCTCCAAATACTGATGATTTATCTTGCATGTCCAAGGCGGATTCGTTATACACGAGGCCACATTTCTTACATACATATTCTCCATTTATTCCATCCTCGACGAGGATGGAAGAACATTCACTACACTTATTTTCCATTCTTTTTACCACCATTTTTTCCACATGATTCGTTCAACCATAATAAGTGGAATTTCTAACACAGATGTTCAGTTAAATTAAACAAAACTGAACACCACCCGTTTCTATTCCACTTCCTTGCAGTTCCCGTTCCACGCCGATTTAGATGATGGTTGCCCATGGTGCTTAAACCTTTCTATCCCCGGTCACTTATCGCACGGTTATCTGGCATAATTTTCTCATCACTTAGTAACTATGTACGCGCTTATGCGTATAATCAGAGGGATATAATATTACACGCCATTACCAACCACGAGAAAACAATATGTAAGTAAAAACAAACAACAAATTACAACNGGTGTGGCAACAATCAGTAGTGTTCAAGTACCCCCATCAANAGTAATGTTAACTCCGGTGGAATCAAGATGAGACAGCAAGCCATTGAGTCCAGCATGATGAGGTTGACACTGGAGCATGTACCGGCAGGTGGAGGTATTCCTGAATGGTTGAGAGAATCTCTTACCAAGCAATCTGCTGAAGGTGAAAGTAGGATAATGATTCTTCACGCCAACGAGTCTTCTCGCAAGCAAACCCTTGTCGACCTTGCGCGCGGCGGCCGATTGGATGGTCACGTCGTTGACCCACTTGACCACCAGACCATCAGTAGTTTAGTCGAGTTATTGATGTCAGATTTACGAATGCCAAGATCATTCCCCGAGGATGGATTACTAACTCTTTTGGAACATGAAGCGGTTTCAAGGAGCGCCTCCAAACTGGGTTTTCCACTTATCCATCCAGATGTCGAGAGGACTTGGTATATTAGTCGAACAAAACGCTTGGCTTTACTACATTCTCACTTATTACAATCAGCAGCCTTGGGCTCTTGGGATGCAGATCCAGGTGCGATTGAATTCCATAACTTGCTATTGAAAATTGAAGAAAAACATGGACGCACCCATCCTCGTCTTTCAAAGCACCATTTGAGTAGAATATTACAGGGTTTGGATAATCCCCCCTTCTCTCTGGCGAACTTATCTGGAATAATCATGCTCAACCATGAGCCAACCCTATCAAAAGAGGATTTACAGTTACTTAGAACCATTTCAACCCTTGTCCCTATTCACCAACTGGTGCATTCCGGTTCTTTCAGATTGGGTATGCATGGAGCATTGATTGAAGATATCGAAGCATGTCGAAATCAGGGAGACCTACCTGATTGGATGCCTATTCACTTACCCACTACGGAATCTTTGGAGCAAAGAAGGACTCACAGAATATTAATCGATGAAGGAGTAGACGAGATTACAACTGTACTTTCAATTCTTGATGCAAGGTCAAAATCTTCCGATTATAATCCAACTGAGAAGATAATTATCGTTGATGGGGATGCAAACCGGAACCAAAGTCGATGGGACGAAATTCTATCTGAAGGAGGATGGATAGTTCCTAAACAGGTTGAAAATATTCTTTCCAGCCCCCTTGTTCATTCCTTGAGTCGCTTGGTAAGTATTGGACAGGGAGATAATTCTTGGGCTCCGGAGAACATCCTTGTAGAAGCCACAAATGGATTTCCAATTTCTAGTGGTTGGTTTGGTGATTATTCTCATCCTGTAAACTCAGATTGGCAACCAAGGCCCCATTTAGATTTACTCGAAGAAGTGGCCCATGGACTGCATATCAGAGGCGGGCCACATGCGATGAGCCAGTGGCTAAGGGCCCTATCTGAAGCAAGATTTGAACACCCATGGATATCGGTTGAAGAAAGGCGTCAAGCTCGCGAAGAAACCCAATGGTGGTTGTTATGCATGGCCAATAGGTTAAGCCCATGGCTTGATGAATATTCATTATCTGCCTTACAAGGAGATGATTTACTAGGGTGTGCAAGTAGACAAACCTTACCATTGCCAAGTAAAGCAACAAATATTGTTGATTGGTTTTCAAGCCTAATTCATTGGACAGACTGGCAACAGATACTATCGGTTAANCCTGCTGAAGCGGGGGCGTTACGTTCATTATTGGATGCAGTTGCACGCAGCGCAAATATTCTGCCATCGATTGAAGAATTAAGTGGTATTGAGGCTAAGGACGCATTAATTTGTATCATGGAAGGTTTGTCATTACCCAATCCACGTATTGAAGATGCCTTACTTCGAGTTTTGACACCCGCTCAAGCGCTCGGTTGTAATGCTGATTTGTTGATTCTTTGTGGTACTTCTGCAACCGCATGGCCAGTTTCCAGTCCAATCGTGCCATGGATGGACCTTGATGATAGATTGAGATTAGGAGTTGCGAGGCCCGATGCTGCGATGCGTTCTTCTCGACACTTAATCCGTAGTGCTTTAGCAGCAGCTGCAGAAGTTTTGGTTCTCGACACTTCGATTATCGAATCAAACCCACCAGGTACACACTGGGCTGAAATTTTAGATGAGGCTGGTAAAGAAAAGCGTCAACATTGGCTCTCTCCTCCTGTTTATTTAATCGATGAAGGACAACCTATCACTGGTTGGAAATGGGTTGAATTTTCTGAGTCCATTCATGGAATTGCTAGCGCTCCAACAACTATTGAACAACATAAAAATGGGAACTTTAACCTATGTATCAATGGTACAAGATTTAGAGATTTAAGACAATCAAATGGCCTTGCAGCATTGCAGGGCCAACAAACCGGTGAGGTTGTTCAAGGTGCAGCCATGATGAGGTGGCAAAAGCATTTGATGGAAGAGAGAAATCTGAGAAGGCCAAAAAATCCTGAAGGCAATTATCTCAACAGTGAAGAAATTTCATCCCTGTTGAGCAAAGAAGATTTGAATTTACTCAATAATTGGAAAATCCCAGATGATGTTCCAGAACCCCGAAGTAACCCTACATGGCCGGTAATTGGCAAGTCACATGGAGGTGGAAGGAGNACCCCCAGTGTCGATATTCGACCTTTGCACCCGTCCGCTCTTCAAGTCGAGTCCATCGATTCTCGTGCTGGCCATAATTTAGCAGAGCAAAGATCAGCATTACGCTGGTCTGCGTCTAGATTGCATGATTGGCTGGATTGCCCTCGGAAAGGTTGGTTAAAACACCGCCTAAAAGCATCTTCTCCTGACCAACTTGAAGACGATATGGATGGTAGGTTGAGAGGAATATTAGTTCACGATGTCTTGACTTTGACAATGGCTGAAGTAATGGGATTTGAAGTTGGAGAAATGAATGATTTGATGATTTATCCAACCCTTTCATCCGTAGGAATGAGTCTTGAAGAAGTGATGGCAATCGCCCTTTCTCATGCATTATCTATCGCCCCTTGGTTATCTCGAGAAGACGCGGTTGCTTCCCACAGAAGAAAAAGTATGCTCGGTTTAGAATTGGATGAATTACGAAGTTGGGAGGATTGTGAGCCATCTCCAATTATGCTTGCAGGCAGACTTGGAGCCCTGATTCGTAGGGAAATGGCAATCTCTGAGACAGGGATTCTCTCTCTTGAATGGGATGTAAAAACACACAAAGGAAGCCGTTTAAGTATTGAAGTTCCGGAACTAAAAGGAATAGAGGGAAGTTGGAATTTCAGCATTTCAGGGAGGATAGANCGGATTGAAGTTGTACCCCAAGGAGATGGTTGGACTAGAAAGGGAGGTAAAAAGGAAATAGTTCCATTAGATTTGGATACTGATGACGAAGACCTTTCTTTACGCCATATTATCATCCGTGAATTGAAAACTATTGAAGGCCCAAAAAGCGGTGATGGCGGAAAGCGCCACAAACGTGGAATTCTTGAAGAGGTTCAATTGGCGCTTTATGCAAGAGCTTGGGAAATAGCTAATCCGGGAGACCGAGTTATTGCAATTGGGGTAACTGAAGTCGGTGAAGAGACAAACCATTGGCTCGAAGTTGATGAATCAGTTGAAGCAATTTCAGAAATGGCAATGGATGAAGAAACTAAACATGTTGAACCATTGCACAGAAGACGCGATGAATCTCCTGATGATTTAGTTAGTATACCATTCAGAGCATGGCTTAGACACCGCTTGGAAGTCTCAGGTCGGACAATCGAAGCAGCCGAATCAGGAGCGGTCCACCCAACACCTTCCTCGTCCTCATGTGGGTTTTGTCCGGTAACATCTGCATGTGGTTTGGATGAACTATTTTCAGGGGGTTTCCTATGATACCCCTTAATCGCAGTCAATGCCATGGCTTGGACCTTGACAGACATTTGGTTTTGGATGCCGGAGCTGGTACAGGAAAGACCACTGTAATGTCAGTACGTTATATTGAGCATATTCTTAGTGAGGATCAACGTGCCAGCCGTCTCTTACCAATGGGTCCGCGTGAAGCCCGCTCAGGCCAAGGTGCTCTTCGAATTCCTCGGAATCAACAACAAGAATTGGAGGAATGGGGTGGATTATTACCACCAGAATGTGTTGCTATCACTTTCACAGTAAAGGCGGCTGCCGAATTAAAAGAACGAATTCGTTCTATCCTTGCCAGCCTTGCCTCCACCTTGGATGGCGACCCTGAAAGTCGATTTGATCCACGATTACGTAAACCTGGATTTGTTGAACAATTGATGTCATTACTAGATAGTGCCCCGATTGGAACGATCGATAGTTTCCTTTCACGCCTAGTTGCACCTCACTTATCGCTGGTTTCTGATGTGCATGCCTCTGAAACAATGTCCGAAGAAGATGGACCGATGCTTAATGATTCAGCAATCAGTCTGTTTTGGTCTTTACAAAGTGAATTTGACGCTTTGGACGCGGGTATGACAGGCGATATTCTCAGCATGCTGCAATCACGAGATAGATTGGCATTGATGATGGGAGGAAGGAAAACCGCTGCAATTGTAATTAATGGCTTGATTGGGCAAACTCTATTCGTTGAAGAAGCAGAAAATGCTTGGTTTTCACATACAGGGGATGATGGATTACAAACCAGCATGGAAATGTTGAGGTCTTTAACTCCTGAAGCGGATGCACTAATTCCTGCAATTCGTGCTGCTGCTCATGAATGGATGGATGTAATCAGAGGGCAATCTTCAGCATTGAAACTCGGTGAAGGATTAGCTGAAGATAGCCGAATTCGGGCCATAGATGAATTACTCAATATTCCTGTTGATGCCGGTAATTGGAGCGCTTTACTTTGGCTCCACCATCTATTAATTTCAATGACTTCGATGGCTCAATATNTATCACCTTCACCTGTTATTTTACCTAATGGTCAACCACCAAAAGGTGCTGCAGCAACAGGTTGGGGCGCAGGAATTCAGGCATGGGGAAAGGTTAGCAAATCCTCAAGAGATGCAGTAAAATCAGCCGCGGAAAGCGCCGCAGAAACAATTCGTAATATCCTTTCAACACCACAAGGATTACGCCTTCGAGTAGTAGCTCGCTCGGCGGCATTATTCGATACCTCGGCGCTAAGAAATCCCGCCCCAATCGGTTCAAAAATGAATCCAAGAGTGATTTCAGAACTACCTTCTTCTGCACCTGAAGACAGCCCACGAATGGCAGGGGAAATGCAAGTTCTACAAGTCGAAGATATGTTCAGAGTGCTGGAAGCAATTCGAATGATTAGAAGCCAGATGAAACGCAGAAGTGGAATTCATGACCACTCAGATATGCAACGCCTAGCCGAGGACTTGTTACTTTCAAGATGCCCTGATGTTTGTCGTACATGGTATCCGCGTCAAATGGTAGACGAACTCGATTCTATGACTGATGAGCCATGGTCAGATGTACATATTCGCAGGGCATTATTATGCGATACTTCAGAGCCAAAAGCAGTTCTTGACCTTGAGATGAGGTTGGCATTAGTCAAAAGACTCAGGCGAAAGTATCGTGCCTTCATTATAGANGAATTTCAAGATACGAACCCCCAACAATGGCGTTTACTAGCTAGATTATGGGGTAGAAGAGAGGCCCAACCAGATGACCCAGAACCGCCCTGTGGAGACTGGGACCCCACAATTTGTTTGGTTGGAGATGTGAAGCAGAGTATCTACCGATTCCGTCAGGCCCAGGTTAGTGTCATGCGAAATGCAATTCATCAAGTTCGCAGAATTAACCGCGATGAAGCAACAAATGAAACAAGAATAGCGGATTTGAGGCCTGCAGAAAGAAGCAGAGATACTCGCCCCCGCGGAGGAGGCTGGAAGGATTCAGCCACATTCGTTACAGCAGATTCCTATGAGTCATCTGATTCTAAACACCAATATTCTTGGTGGAGGTACGATTTAGAGGACGACGGCAGTATTTCAAACAGCGAGACGACCTTAGCAAGGTCCGAAGGCCACATTGATTTATCCCGAAATCATCGAACCGATGGAGGATTATTGAACACCATCAATTCACTATGTGAAGACATTTTCTCCCCGCGACACCATGGCTTGGAAGGAGATTGGTATGCAAGAGCCCAAACTTTAGTGCCCCACCACCATGAAAAATGTGGGAATTTGGAATGGTTACTGCCAATTCCAGTTTCTCAGGGAGACCCCGGTATAGACTTTGAGAATCCTTTGGATGCCTTTACTTCACCAAGAGCCAAGTCCTCACACCTTGAAAATGAGATGATTGCTCAAAGATTGCATTGTCTAATCAATGGTCTTGGAACTCAAATATCTTCACCTCAACCTGAAGCCGAAGCAACTTGGGTACATTTGCCGATAATTGAGAGAGTTGCTGCTGAGGATATCTTGGTACTATTGCCGACAAGAACCCACCTTGATGATTTGATGGGTCGCCTTGAAGCATGGGGAGTTCCNGCCACTGCGGATAAAATGGGACCATTGTTAAAACGCCCCCCAGTCAGAGCATTGAGAAACCTTGTTGCTGTAATTTCAGATTCAAAAAGACGTGATTTTGTAGTTGCATTGGCCCGCTCAACCTTGTTGGGATGGGATGACCTAAGACTAACATCAGCACTTGAGAATATTGGAGATAAAAATCCACTAGATGCTCTCATCGAGGTTGCAAATCATGATACAGAAAGGGAGTTATTGCAACGATGGCAACAACATTCTCGGGCCGGCACAGTACTCGAGGCATTACAAGAAGCGGTTGACCATTCCGACCTTTTACTCGCTCACCCTGAAGCATCTGCAAGAAATGAAATTGAGATGTTTTTGGATTTGGTTAGGGATTTACGACAAAGGTTGGGTGGCGATGTGAGTAGAATAAATTCACATCTTGAAAAATTACTGGCACTAGGAAAAGATGGCCCCGCCGCCAAAACCCCCGCCTTAGGTGGCTGTGTCCGATTGATGACAATTCACGCTTCAAAGGGATTACAAGCCAAGGTTGTAGTGATTGCAGGAATATTCTCTGCAGGCATTAGATCTGTGGCTAATACTACTCGAAACCATTTGATTGTAACTCCAGAACTGATTACGGGGAGGGCTAAACCTTGGCGTTCAGGAAGTCTTTCAGAACACGGTCTCTGGTTATTGGCAGAATCACTTTTACATGCTCAAAGCGAGGCAGAAGTTCGTAGATTACTCTATGTTTCAATGACCAGAGTGAAATCACATCTGATATTGGTAGGAAACCCTGGAACAACTACTTTTTCTGAGGGAGGAGTGATTCAGAGTAAACATAAACCAGGAGCAAGAAGAAGCATGGGTACTATGTTTTTGGATGCGCTAAGAGCCTGCGCTATCAAAAATGAAGTGGAACACTCCCCTTGGCTACTACCTACTGACAATGAGCAACAAATGCTAGGTCCTGGCTCACCGGGACGAACTTTATTCCTTAATCCAGCATCACTGCGCTCTGATTCAGGTATTGGCCTTGAAGGAATGCCGCGCTTCACTCTTTANCACCATCCAGATTGTTTCATGACAAATGAAGTTGGAGAGCAAGGGCTTTTACCGAGAATTAGAATGCATGAGTCTGCATTAATTTCTGCTGTGCCTGAGGAGTCGCAAGCAGTTGTCATCCGCCGCCGAAGGGTGAGATTTGCTCCATCGGCTGTTGATACAGCTTCAAAATGCATCCGTAGACATTGGTTAGAAGACCAAATGGCTTGGCCCTCTGAACCATTATTACCTCACCAAATATCCCAATCCAATACAGGGTTGCCAGATGCAGCAACGCTTGGGACATTATTCCATAGATTGATTGAAATCGGCTTAGCAAATCCAGCAATTGAAATCCAGTCAACAACAGCAATTCCATCTGATTGGAGAAATACCTCGGAAAACAGATTGCTCGATAATGATGTGATAAAACAAGTAATTGGAGAGTATTCAAATGGCGAATGGGATGAAAAAATTACCACTCAACGCTTGAGGGAACTTGCAACATTATTACTTGATGGCGAATTAGGAAGCGCCTGTAAAACAGGCCATTATGGTGAGTGGAAAGTTGAAGGTCTGAGAACAGAAATGCCATTTGACCTTGGGCTTGTTAGCAATACCGATTTACTTCTTCACACATGGACTCCCCATGGACCTATTCCAAAAGCCATGTTGGATGCAGTGATTACAAGCCTAACCGGTAGAATAGATTTGGTTTTGGCACTTGGAAAGGAAGATGGTACAGGTGCATACTTAGTCGTGGATTTGAAGACTCGAGGTTGCGGTAATCGCTTCGACCCACTCAACCCTGAGAAGGGAAGCCCCTTGCAAAGAATCCCTAATATGGAGCAAGAAATGACTACTCCTGAAGAACATCTATTGTTAGAACATAGAATGCAACTGGCCCTTTACTCATTGGCTTTAGAGAGTATTGAATATAGCAAACCTGAATCGGAACGGCGGCGAATATTACCTCCAGCATTACAAGTTTCTGCCAATGGCCGACTAATTGCGGGAGATGAAAAATCAATGAAAGAAGACCGCCATGAATTGATGAGATTATTAACCAAAATGGCAGAAATGAAAGTACTCGAAGTTGGCGAAGAAGCAGCACCGCGCTTATCTGGAAAGGAAGCAGAGGAATGCAACAACTGTCCACATTACCAAAGTCAGATCAGAACTTGCGGACCAGCAGGAGAAGAACTTGGATTCATTGAATCAGACCTTGCGGCCGATTATGACTAGTGTTCCTGCCCAACCTTCTTTGGCTGCAGCCCGCCAATGATTACTGATTTCCAAGCCCGCATTGGTGAACAAATCCTTCCATTCAGATTCACTATGCAAGGTCATTGGAGTTTTGACTTTTTGAGGCCAATCAATACTTTCTTCATTTTCTCTATAATGGTCAACCCCCATAACGAATAAGCCACCCCCATTCAACCAAGATGCAATTCGCTTGATGGCTTGTCCTGGGTCCTTGAGATAGTACATTGTTTCCATACTGTGGATGAGGTCAAATTCTCCTTCCGGCTGCCATTGCATCAAATCGCAGTGATAGTATTCTCCAGNCTCATCAATTTGTTTTGCTTTGTCGATCATTGCTTCAGCAGCATCGATTCCAATCGCTTGGATGCAGTGAGGATGAGCAGCTAATTTCCTAGTCACCCAGCCATTTCCACAACCGATATCCAAAGCCCTGAATTTCTTGCCCAATTCTGCAACTTGCATCAATGAACTTACTAACATTTCTTCGACTGCTGGGCCATGCCCTTTCTCCATACCTGCATCTTTACCATCGATTGCCCATTGGTGAAAAACTTCGGCAGCACTCCTCCAAGTCGTTGTGTCCTCTTCATGCATGGCAGGTCCGAGTTGCGAATTGCCTTTCAACTTCCGCCATTTGGGTCCCCACATGCAAACCACCAATATCGACACATCAAGGCTCCAAACACTATGTGAAAATCAATGGGAAGGTAACATCATTCCAAGCCTAGAAGAATACATCCGCATTCCTGCATTATCTCCTTCTTTCGATTCAAATTGGGCTGAAAATGGTTTCATTGATGAAGCGATTAACCATATTGCTGATTGGTGTAGGGAACAACCTATTGAGGGATTACAATTACAAATACTTAGGCTTGAAGGCAGAACTCCATTGATTCATATGTTTGTTCCAGGCCAAACTGATGAAGTTGTATTACTATACCAGCACGCTGACAAACAACCTGAATTCGTTGGTTGGCATGAGGGACTTAGCCCTTGGGAGCCAGTTCGCAGAGGAGACCGTCTTTACGGAAGAGGTGGTGCTGATGATGGCTACGGCGCATATGCAAGTTTAACCGCAATCAGAGCAATACAGGAACAAGGAATTCCACATGCTGCATTACATCTCATTGTCGAAGCAAGTGAAGAATCAGGCTCACCTGACTTACCCGCTTATCTTGATGCATTGGAAGAAACTATTGGCACACCAACATTGGTCATTTGTTTGGATTCTGGTGCAGGAGACTGGGAGCACCTTTGGTTGACGACTTCACTAAGAGGCCTAGTCATCGGAAACCTGAAGGTAGCAATCAGCAATTCAGGGGTCCATTCAGGAGATGCGGGCGGAATTATCCCCTCCACCTTTAGAATTGCAAGGGCAATTTTAGATCGCATTGAAGATAGTTCAACNGGNGAAATANTACTTCCTGAATTTCATGTTGAGATACCGACTCANAGAGTCGACCAAGCAATATCCACAGCAGATGTATTAGGAGAAGGAGTTTGGAGTAAATTTCCTTTTTTAGAAGGGGCAAAGCCTCCAACTTTAGACCTTGCTGAATTGATTTTAAATCGGACTTGGAGACCCTCCTTGGAAATCACAGGAGTAGAGGGAATTCCGGAAATGGCAATTGCGGGAAATGTTCTACGAACACACACAACTCTGAAATTATCTTGTCGAATACCTGCAGGAGTTGATTCTCAAATTGCGGCAGAAGCGATGAAGTCAGTTCTGGAAGCTAACCCTCCACACGGTGCAGAGGTCAAATTTTCTATCGAGATGCCAGCCGATGGGTTTCATGCAAAACCATTAGCCGAATGGCTAAAATCCTCACTTGAAACTGCCAGCAACTCCTATTTTGGTGGGCCTCTTCAATATATGGGTGAAGGTGGAACAATTCCATTCATGCCTATGCTTCAGGAGAAGTATCCTGATGCAGAATTTATGATTACGGGATTGCTTGGTCCCGAATCAAATGCACATGGGCCAAATGAGTTCACTCATATCCCCTGCGGAAAGGCAGTAACAGCCTCTGTTGCTGAGGTTATTGCATCGCATGCAAGACATTACATGGCTTAATTTTGAAGGCTTTCAAGGAAGTATACTAGCACCCATAAGTCCTAGTTTCCTAAAATTGGATGCGTCGGCTTGATAATCCCGAGGTGAGTGGGGTCAGTTGGAGGCTTGGCCTCCGGTGTTGACTATGTCGGGTGATGACGAAGATAGTGTGAAGACCCCAGTGGTGAAAGTTACTGATTTAGAAGACCGCCTTGGTGAAGAAACTGAGCGCCTTTTGAAGTTGTATGATGCATATGAACTTCAAGAGAAAGAGATGGTCAATCTAAAGGCTGAAATCGAAGTTCTATCGAAGGAAATTGTAGAGCGTGAAATCGAGAAAGAGAGTTTTGAAACTTTACTTTCAGAAAAGGATAACCGCATCAGAGACCTAGAATTGAGAGCCACCAAGTCCTCAAAGCAAGTAGATTTCTTGGAGCCTGAATTACAGACGATGGAAGAGAAATACAGCCGTGAAAAGGATAGACTCGGCAAAGTCTTCGGAATCGCAGAAGAATTGGATAATGACTTGCGATTAGCAGTCGTGGAAATGAAGTCTCGTGATGATTGGTATGTTGACCACATGGGATTGTTTGAGGATTTGAACAAGGCTATCAAGATCCGATATGAAATGATTGAGCGCTCAGTCGAGGCTGAGAGGCAAAGTCAGCATATGCAAAGAGCAATCACCGACCGAATGGAAGAATTAATCGAATCAAGAGCCGCAGAAATGACAATTGATGAGGCTGAAGCGTTTTCATCCGCCGAATCCGCCGAAGCAGCAGTCGAGGAAGAGGAAACGCCTGAAGAGGAAACTGCCGAAGAGGTGGAATCTGAAGAAGCAAACGAGGAAGAAGAATCCTCAGAAGAGGAAACTGCTGAGGAAGAAGCAGAAGAAAGTCCAGAAGAAGCAGAAGAAGAATCCTCAGAAGAGGAAGAAGAACCTGCTGAACCAAGGGAAGTCAAGGAAGCCGCTTCATGGGGAGACGATGTCGACCCATGGAAGGAACATGAAGAGAAGTGAGGTGGTCTTATCGCCTTCTTCGCCCGTGGTGGTAAAACACCGGTATTCCTAACAGCAATTATGGGGGTATCAACCCTTATGGTTGCCGTATTCATCAATCCAGTTATGCATCTAGTAACTGTTGCAGGAACCATCTGCTTGATGTTAAGTGCATTTTTGGCTAATTTCTTCCGAGACCCAGATAGAGTAATTCCAAAAGATGCGGGAATATTAGTATCTCCAGCAGATGGACATGTTATGTTCGCAGTTCGTGAAAGAGCCACCGGCCGTCGCCCATCAAAAGAGGAGCAATCCAATTGTGAGAATCATCCACTGACTGGAGATTGGCATCCAGAGGCTTGTGAAGAAACATTATCATTTCAAACAGAACAACGCTGGGAGCCTGTTGAAGCGGGTGAAGAATCTGATGATGATTGTTGGAGGATTGCTGTTTTTATGTCCCCATTAGATGTTCATGTTAACCGAGCCTGTGAAGCTGGAACAATTGTTGCCATGGAACATCGTACTGGTAAGGCTAAGAGGAGAGGCCCATTTCTCCCTGCTTTCAAAAAAGAAAGCGAATTTAATGAAAGGGTCCGAACTGTTTTAGAAACTGAATCAGGGATAAGAGTTGAAATGACTCAAATTTCAGGTGCGGTAGCAAGAACAATTGTTCCTTGGACAGGAGTTGGCACCATCTTGCGAAGAGGCGAGAGGTATGGCATGATTAGAGTAGGAAGCCGAGTTGACTTGAGAGCGCCTGCAAATATTTTCAAGCCAGTAGTCATCGGTGCTGAGTCAAATAATCCAGATTATCCAAAAGGACAATTTGTCTCCGCTGGTTCGACAATTTTATTCAAAGCGTTAATTGAGGAGTCAGAATGACATCACCAATCAGACTCAACCTAATCGGCGATAANAAGCCGGCTGAGCGCCTTCATGACCTTGTTAAAGCGCCTGAGAATACNGTTTGGGCACAAGAGAAGAAACACTCTTGGGATGCAAGTGAGCCAGCAACCGTTTACTACACTCCAGAGGTGATGCCAGATGGGGAGCAAACAACAGCAGCAACAGTAATCCTACGAACCAAAGGTTGCCATTGGTGGTGGAGCAGCGGTTGTACTTTCTGTGGTTACTTCAATGATACAAGAGATGATGTCGAGAGCAAGGATTTGCATGCTCAATGGGAATATTCAAAGAGAAAATTATCTAATTTTGAGGGCATGGATATGGTCAAAGTCTACACCTCGGGGTCTCTATTGGAGGATAGAGAAATCCCAGTTGACTTTCAAGAAACTGTGTTAAGAGAATGTGCAGAGATGGGCAAGCATCTAATTATTGAAAGTCGCACCGAACAGTGCACCATGGAAAAATTACAATGGGCTTCAAATATCAATCCTGATTTCACTGTTGCAATTGGACTTGAAGCGTATGATGATGAAGTGTTAAGATTCCATATAAACAAAGGATTCAGCCTGAAATCATGGGTTAAGGCGGTTGAAAACATTCGCAAAGTCGGTCAGAGAGTAAAGACATATTTGATGTTTAAACCTCCATTCATGAATGAAGGGGATGCACTGGAACAATGTACAAAATGGATTATCGCTGCTGCTGAAGCAAGTGATGAAATCTCTGTTAATCCAATGAATATCCAAAGAGGCACCATTATTGACAGATTATTCCGGGCTCGAGAATATCGCCCCCCATGGCTTTGGTCATTGGTTGAATTAATTCAAAGAACTCATCCAATTATTCATCCAAAGGGTGGCCTTGCTGGCGCTGAAGACCAAATTTGCAGACTCATAATTCATCCAACAGCAGCCGGCCGTGTTCGAGGTTCTCACAACTGTGGCAATTGTGACAAGCATGTTGGGGCTGCAATCGAACGCTATTCGGTTAGCGGTGATCTTCTAGAGTTTGATGGCTTGGATTGTGCTTGCCGTAAAGTATGGCTAAACGAAATTNATTTAGACACTTCAACNCCAGTTATCTTAGGCGTTGGTATTCCACGTAGAGGGCCAATTCTTGAACATCTCCGCTCCCCCTGAAGAGTNATTCCAAGGGCATATTTGGTGGCTTGCTAACGTCAATGTTTATCATCACACCGCAGGTGGACGGACTGACCCCTATGGGGTCAGAGTGTGATAGGATGAGCGATGTAGAATCCCTCCCAGAAGTGAGCCAAGGTATGGCCGAGCCTGAAGCCAGTAGAATCGTCTTGGCGATAGTTGGATTGGGGGTGCTCGGTTTAGTAGGAATGTTCTCTGTTATTTTCGGTTGGGATGGTTTCCCAATCCTTTCTGAAATCGTACCCTTATTCGATGCACTTGGTTCAAGTGGAATTTGGTATTACTTGGTTGGAATACTTCTCGGATTTGCTTTTATTGTTATGAATTTACTGGCCGAGGTATTCGGAGAATGAGGTGATTATGATGTCTGCGATAATTTTCTTTTCACTTGCTATTCTTTACGTTGCGATGATTGTNCTATCCCATAAAGCAGTCAATGGCATGGGTGAAATGCGCAAAACAATGCGCCATCTCACCGTCTTCATGTTGGACAAGGCTCCAGCCGGAGTTATCGATTTCTTCTCCAAGAAAGAGGGTTCAGGCTCAAGGACTTGGATTATTCACGGGGCACTTTGGGCGACTGTTGCAGCAACCATTAGNTTCCTCAACATTTGGTTGAAGTACGATGCACAAGCACTAGACTCCNTCTCAAGTATTGGTTGGAAATACAATGCTGATGTTATGTCAGGATTCAGCGAAACAACCCTAATGTTCGGTTTCCTTTTCATGACTTTCATCGGTTCTTCTCTTCATATCCTGCCTCGCTCTAACGGAGGCAAGTTAGCAAGTGAGGCAAATGCTTCACTGATGGCATTTGCATGGAGCGGCATTCTGTTCTCCATTCTCATCATCATTCCATTGCTAATGAAGTATGAAGTACTCTTTTTCGCGCCAACTGATTTACAACTTCTCTTCATCCCTGCAGCAATTCAAATGGCTATGGCAATGATTCTCGGGGCTTTACTCCTCAATCTATTATTGGCATTAGGTGAAAGAACTCCAAGCACTTCTCTTTCAGCATCAACTTGGTTCATCCTCCTTGCATTTACATCGGTAATTTGGGCTTTTATCATTCGTGGTTCGTTTTTGGCCCTTTTCGGAAATGCAATTCAATTATCCCTTATTGGAGACATTAGCTCATATCAACAATTAATTTCTGGAGACGTAAGTTCAGTTGTTTGGATGGCTGATAGAATAGTTACAGGTTGGTTCCCATTAGCAATGATGTTGGCAGTAGCCTACCATGTCATCCCCAGTATTAGCGGCTCACCGATTTGGAGTCGTTCTCTATCAGTGGTTTCATTCACAACTTTATTCATCAGTGTGCCAGTTCTAATGATGTCAGATGTCGCATTAGACGATGACACCTTCCTATCAGTGGCAGCAGTATTGGTGGTCTTGGGATTGGTTCCGCTTCTTGCAAGCTCGAGCAACTTGATTGCTACAATGCAAGGCCGTTGGGAGAAAGTCCTTGCCAGCCCAGGAGGGGCTGCATCAGCGAGCGCAGTTTTGCTTCTACCAATTGTTGCATTGATGGGATTCTTCTCATCTCTTGATGAAATCAACGGTGCCCATAACATGGGCGGAGTGCAAGCAACTGTTGACCACGGATTATTGTGGCTGGTTGGAGGATTGATGGCTCTGGCAGTTTGGGGAAAACTCTTCCCTGAAGTAATCGGACGCAGACTTTCCAGCCGTTCAAAGGCTCGCTGGGCATTTTGGTTATTCCTTACGGGTGGCCTTGGTTCAACCATTAGTATGCTGATGGCAGACTTTGTATCCATTTCGATGACTGATGCAGGAGTTGAAGATGTTTCCAGTCACTTAGGTGGATATTATCTGACTTCTGCAGCTTTATTTTATGCATTAGTTATGGGCACATTTGTTGCCGCAGTGAATCTCATTTCTACTCTATTCTCCGATGAAGTTGTTGCAGATGCTGCCCCAGTTAGCAGCGGTATGGATAGTTTTGAATTACATCCTGGAAGCACTAGTATCAGAGATTTGGCTTCCAAAGGAGTTGGTGTTGACACGTTAATCATCATCAACGCTGCTGCTCCCGAAGAAGATGAAGAAGAAGACAGCACAGAGGTTGGAGTATCTGCAGCACTCCACACTGATGAAGGCGTGGTTATGCCGAAAGCAGAGCCTGTAAAGGCAGCACCAGTTGATGCATTGGCAGCCTTCCAACCAGAACTTATTGATTTGGCACGCTGGTTGAAGAGTAGCGGAACTACAACGATTGATTTATTCATGAAGATGGATTTAGATAGCGATGGAAATATCTCACCTTTTGAAATCCGCGAAGGATTGGCTTCACTTGACATCGTAGACCTACCGCCTTGGGATGTTGAGAAATTAGTAACTTCGATGGACCTTGATGGCGATGGAAAAATAAGCATCCCAGAATTAGATATTCATATGATGCGTATTATGAATTCACTTTCGGCTGAAGATGACGACAATGATTCAGTCGATGAGGTTGAAGAAGATGACGACAATGATTCAACCGATGAGGTTGCAGAAGATGACTCACTTGATGAAGCCAGTCTATCATCGCTGAAGAAGTCCGAACTCGTTGTTCTTGCTGAGGAGAGGGGAATCTCTTCGAAGGGGAACAAGAGCGATATTATCGCCCGTCTTTGTGAGTGAATGGAATGAGAATCGGTTTGGTCGGCAAGCCAAATGTTGGCAAGTCTACATTTTTCTCAGCAGCGACTCAATCAAAAGTAGCTATTGCGAATTACCCATTTTGTACCATTGACCCTAATGTGGGGGTAGCATTCTTGCCCACACCTCTGACTTGCCCTTGTGCAGAATTGAGGAAAATAAAGGAAGAAGACGGTAGATTGGAGCCAGTTAGTGATGACGATCCAAGAGCGGGCAGTCTTTGTGAACCACGAACCGGCTCATGTGTTGCTCACAAGCGCTTAGTTCCTGTTTTCTTAGTAGATGTTGCAGGTCTCGTTCCGGGCGCTCATGCTGGAAAGGGTAGAGGTAATGCCTTTCTTTCCGACTTGGCAAGATGTGATGCTTTGATTCAAGTGGTCGATGCAGCAGGAACAACTGATATCGAAGGAAATCCAATCGGAGTCAGCGACTCAGAAGAGGAGTGCATCGCCTCGATAAAACAAGAACGCGATTTCTTAGCAGAGGAAATAACCGCTTGGATTCATGGAATAATCGAGGACGGTTGGGTTCGAGGTGCAAGACGAGTTCAAGCAGAAGGAGATAAGGGATTAGTTGACCACCTTCATGAGAAATTAAGCGGTTTAGGAGCTAACATTACTCAAATAAAAATTGCATTAGAATCATTCACATCAGCTGAACCTGAAGCAGGACAGCCTTGGGATTGGGGTATTGGTTTCAAGAGAGTATTAGCAAGTCACCTCCGCAAAGCCATCTTTCCAATTCATATCGCTGCCAATAAGGCTGAAATTGCACCAGGGGAAACTTGGAAAGAATTACAAGAAGAGATGAGCAATCAGGGAGCAATTCTGATGCCAACTATGGCTGATGCTGAATTAGGTTTGAGAAGAGCAGGAATGATGAATTTCATCGATTATGGTGCTGGTGATACTGACTTTGAAATAACTGAACTCGGTAATCAACGCTTGAAAGCAGCACAAGTAACTGCATTGGAAGCAATGAAAGATACGATGAAAAGTTTTGGTGGTACAGGGGTTGCAACCTTAATTTCCAAAGTTCTCTATGAATCATTGGGTCATATTGTAGCCTATCCGGTTCAAGATGAAACTCATTGGTGTGATGGTGAGGGTAAGATTCTCCCCGATGCATTAGTCATCCCCGGTGATTCAACATCTAAGCAATTGGCTTATTCAGTCCATAGCGACCTTGGTGATGGTTTCATCAAGGCCATCGATGGAAAATCAAAGAGAGTCATCGGCGCTGACCACGAATTATCAGATGGTGATGTCATCAAGATTCATTCAAAATCTTGAAAATCCTTTAATTTAGAATTGGAAAATCAATGACCAGGTGGTCTTTGGTGAGTCGGCGTTAAGCCAGAGAGTAATGCAGAATATTTTGCTCTATTCAACAGCATATTTATTGGTAATACTAAAGATACAATAATTAGCACAACTAGGGAAAACATACCCCAAGTTGGAATACTTGAGAGAATAACGAACCACATTCCCCAAAGGGCGAGAACCCAGAGTATTGGAGCCCAGCGTCTCGATAAAAGTGTCAATCTAGAACTTGCAAGCCCAGCATCAAAAAGCATCACTGCTTCCGATTCTTCAATCAATCCTTCTTTAATTCCACAGCGTTGACAGACGTCTTTTCTTGGTCCAAATCCAGTGATGAAAAATTCTCTTGGATAAATTGCGAAACAAAAACGGCAGGTTGGCATGTTGTCCCTCTAATCTCTACGGTGGGAATCCTGTTTTTCAACCTCGCGTCGCGCTGGAGAAGAGAGGAAGGAACTTATTAGGTCAATTCCCATTGTAGAACCAATAGATTCAGGATGGAATTGGAGTCCTAAAATGGGGAGATTATTATGCTGAATAGCCATCA
>JGI26060J43896_10000201_pt1 | contig 20961 bp, 19 predicted proteins | sample MarorgKNORR_S2LV_6_FD_43896 | JGI IMG/M metagenome (IMG submission 43896) | reverse complement strand
GAAATTAATGGCAGTCTAGAATTAAATCTACAAATCTTTAACAACTCGCTAGAACCAGAAAATATAAGTGCAACTTATTCTCGAATTCATAAATTTGAATTAACTGAAGTGGGAGATAGATATTTAGCCTTCAAAGGAGTTAGTGATGGCGCTCATCGCAGTCTCAGTTATCAGCGCTCTGAAGGAGATATTTTTTCCATACACATTGAAACCAATGTTGGCGAAAGAATTGAAATTAAACTCGCGCCGATAATGTAAACCATAGGCATATTTATCTACTGAAATTAAGTCTATTAATAAATTGTCTTAATAGGTAACAATACAGGTACCACTAACCTAAAAAAAAAACCCTATACTGACTGGAATCGTACAAGGTCCGAGTCCCGTCCATCCCGCTTTTTTCTTTACATTATTATTTTTTTTATATTAAGGTATGAAAAAATTTATATCAACTCTCATTGTGTCTTTTATTGCTCTTTTAACTTTCTATATCGGAGATATAAAAAAAACTACGAGTGATAATCGTTGGACACAACTTTTTAATGGAAATGACCTCAAAGGTTGGGAAATTCTAAATGGTAAAGCTGAAATAAAGGTTTCAAATAATGAAATTATTGGAAAAACAGTTGAAAACACACCAAATACATTTTTATGCTATAAGAAAGATTATAAGGATTTTATTCTTGAATTTGAGGTAAATATTGAAGAGGGTATTAATTCAGGTGTGCAAATTAGAAGCAATAGTCTCAGTGATTACAGGAATGGAGTAGTTCATGGGTATCAAATAGAAATTGACCCTTCAGAAAGAGCCTATAGTGGAGGAATATTTGATGAGCAAAGAAGAGGTTGGCTATATGATCTATCTGAAAATAAAAATGGAAGAGACGCATTTAAAGTTAATGAATGGAATAAATTTCATATAGAAGCTATAGGAGATACTATTAGAACGTGGGTAAATGAAGTTCATTGCTCATATTTTGTTGATAGTATATCAGACTCTGGTTTCATTGGGCTTCAGGTACACGGAGTTGGTGGCATGACAAAACCAAATAAATATGTTAAATTTAGAAATATTAAAATCAAGACCGAAAATTTTGAAGATGATTTATGGCCTATTATGGATGATTTAAAAGTTATTAATCTTAAATATGAAAAGAAGAAAGTTTATTAGAAATACTGGAATCAGTGTTGGTGGAGTCATTACACTGCCCGCAATAACTGGATTTAATATATCAAAAAATTTAAATTCAAGCGTAAATATTGGCATCATAGGAACAGGGTCAAGAGGTGGAGGATTAATACCATTCATCAACGAAATAGAAAACCTGAATATAGTAGCATGTTGTGATATTCTCCCTTTTCGTCTAAAGGACGCACTAGATAATGCACCAAATCAAACTATTGGATATGAAGACTATAAAGATTTACTAAATAATAAAGATATTGATGCTGTACTGATAGCGACACCCTTCTCAACTCACCATACAATTGCGCTAGATGCTATTGAATCAGGTAAGCATGTCTACTGTGAGAAAACATTATCAAGAGGAATATCAAATAATTTAAACCTAGTAAAGAAAGTAAAAAATTCTAATATCATTTTCCAAACAGGACACCAATATCATAGCTCTAGACTCTATAACCACGTCGTAGATATTATTAATTCAGATGAAATAGGAAAGATAACATCTTTTGATTGTCAATGGAATAGAAATGGTAATTGGAGAAGACCAGTATCGGACCCTAGCCTAGAAAGGTTAATTAATTGGAGGATGTACAAAGAATACTCAGGGGGATTAGTTGCAGAATTGTGTTCGCATCATATTGACTTTGTAAATTGGGTGCTAGGAGAAAATCCAAAAACAATTATGGGTTCAGGTGGAATAGACTACTGGAATGATGGCAGAGAGACATTTGATAATGTTCACCTATTATTTAAATATCCAAGTGGAATAAATGCAAAATTCACTTCCTTAACATCTAACGCCCTAGGAGATTACCAAATTAAAATTCATGGTGATAAGGGATCTATATTATTAGATTATGCAAAAGCATGGATATACCCAGAAAAGAAATCAGAGACAACATATGAAAATGTTGACGGAGTTTCAGGAGCAACATCAAAGCCATGGGTACAAGGCAACGGAAGCTCAATAGAATATGAACATACTGATCCATCAAAGCAGGCTCTAATTGATTTTAGGGATAACATATTGAATAATACTATGCCGTTGTCAAATGTATTAACTGGTTCCTCGACTGCTATAGCAGTAGACTTATCATTACAAGCTCTACATAATGAGAAAATCACATATTGGAAAGATTCTTACAATTCCTAGTTTTAGATAATAGAGTTATTATAGGTATATCCGAATCCCTTCCAGCACGCTTTATTCTATTTAAAACATATCCCTTTATTTTTTTGGCAAAACATACGGAACATCTGCTCTTATACTATCAATGGCGTTTTTAATATCAGAATCAATATTTGTACTATTATTGGTAAGAATAATATAACCACTTTTAGTATCAATTTCATTATATAAATAAGTTGCAAATCCAACCCATCCACCAGAATGAGAAACAGCTTTAGGTTTTGATTTGTCTTCAATAAACCATCCAAATCCATATGAAGTCTTTTCACCATCATTAAGCATTCCCTGAGACCAAGCTTCATCTAGATATTCTTTTGGAAGAACTTTATAGTTTACAAGTGCCATATTCCACTTGAATAAGTCATTTAATGTAGAGTATATCCCTCCGTCTCCTCTTACATCATTAACAATATGATAATCATTTAGCTTATAGTCTTTTTTTCCTTTTGTATAACCAAACACACGGTTAGGCATATTAGTATCATCACCTTCAAGATAATTATAGAGTATCGTATTATTCATTCCTAAAGGTGAAAAAATATTCTGTTTTAAAAAATCTCGAAAGTGTTGCTTTGAAACTTTTTCTACTATTGAGGCTAAAACTAGATATCCAGTATTACTATAATCAAATTTTTCTCCAGGCTGAAAATTAAGCTTTGGATTATCATCGTAAAAAATTTCTAAGATTTCGTTATTACCCAGGATATAACGTTTACTTGAATTTTGGGGAACAAACTTTTTTTTTATGATTTTTATATAATCAGCAAGACCAGAGGTGTGGAGTAGCAGATGTTTTATTGTAATATTATCGTAAGGAAAATCCGTTAATATAGTATTAACTTTTTGGTCATAGTCTATTTTATCAGCTTGTTTAAGCTTCATTATAGCCACACCAGTGAATTGCTTGCTTACTGATGCTAAACGAAATTGAGAGTTTAAGCTTAAAGAATCTATTGGGTTAATGGATCTTAAACCATCTGAACTTTGAAAAAAGATATTTCCATTTTCATAAACCAAAATATTACCAGTTATAAATCCATTTGATTTCATATCTGAAATAAATTTAGAGTACTGATTTAATTTAGAGTTTAATAATAATATCTCTTTTTGATTAAAACTACTAAAAGAGAGAATTAGTAAGCCTGATAATACAAACTTAGTTATTAGATTCATTTTATATTTTTTCATGTTATTAAATATAATAATATTTAGTCATCCCTTTCAATTACTAACTATAAAATCATTGATTAGAAATGGTATTGATAGTATATTTGTATCCTGTCTATCCCGCTTCTTTTTCTATAATAACGTTTCATCCCCCAACTCTTAGAGAATAACTTAAGTATAAACACATTTATTTAAAAAAAATATTAACTAGATTAACGTAGATTTTAAACTAAAAAAATAAATATGAGAAAATTATTATTAATTGTACTATTAATATTTAGTACAGACATAATCGCTCAGCAGATGGCTTATAATGTAGTATATGTTAGGGCTGAAGAAAATTCTGAGTGGCCGATTGGTAACTTAATTGAGACATACTATACTAACAATAAAATGCAATCTGGAGGAGTGGTATTAGAAAAGCTAAGACACGGAAGACCAGAGGGAATGACTCACAGAATTGTTTGGTTATGGGAACTTGGAAAAAGAGGAATGGTAGATGGTGAATTATCTGAGTTTGAACAATCAGATTTCAGAAGTCAGCTAAGAGGATTAGTAGAGAAATGGGGAATGTCATACTCAGGTAGAATGATTAATTGGGTAGAAGGTGATATGAAAGAAACACCATTTGTTCATATCTGGGATATTACTCCAGAAGATCCTGCTGCATTTCAGAAAGCACACAAAGAATTTATTGAGTCAGTACCTCAGGTATTTGAAGGAAGATTCAATGGATTTGGCACATACGATATAAATCAACCGAATGGGGCAACTCACTGGGTTTTAGTATCTGGAAAGGATCTTGATGATCAACTACAACTACTACATAATCTTGAAACAAAATATCCTGCAGCAATGCAAAAGTTTGTTGAAGATAGAGGAGAAACTAAAATGATTCATGATTTTACATTTGAAAATTTAAAGTATATAGTAGCTCAATAATTTTATTTTGCTAATAAATAAAGCCTCTTTTTAAGGGGCTTTTTTTATTTATTTAAAGTAACTGATTTGAGAAAGTATTAATTGTATATTCTGGTCCCTTTCATCCCACTTTATTCCTTATACTTAATCAAAAAACTCCCATTAGATTGTTGCTCATAGTAAAGACCTCTAACACTATTAAGAGAAGTAAATGATTTAGCATTAAGTTTATCGCTTTCAGGAATTATGTCCAAGAGACAATCATTATTTACATCATAAATTTTAGTATTGTAAGGCCATTCAATATGAATATCAGGATTATCAAAAATTTCAGAAGGCTGATCCACTAATTGCCAATTGTACCAATTATTCCCATCATTTTTTAAAATTTGAATTTTATGACCATCATACCCTTCATTATTAACTGGCAATGCAGGTAAGCCATCTCTTCCTGATGTTCTAGTAATTATTATCTCAAATTGACCATCACTATCAATATCATATATATCAAAATCTGTTATTATACCCCAGTTTTCTATACTCGGTAAGATAAATGGATTTTCTATATCAAATTGCCCATCACCTAGACCTCTAAGAATATGGGTTTTCCATTGGACAGTTCCATTTGCGGTAGACATCCATTCTTCTTCCCACTCATGACCACCAAGAATTAAATCTAAATTTCCATCAGAATCAAAATCAAATAATTCAGAGTGGTAAGACCTAGAAACATAAAGTGATGGAATATTGGTTTCAATTTCAAGCCAACCATTCTCAAAATCATTCTGATAATATTTAACATTCCCACGACCTGAAAAGGCTTGCTGAGCATCAATCCCAATAATATCAGGAAAATTATCTCCATTCAAATCTCCAACTGAACCAGTATGAAAATAACCTGAGTATGCATTCACTTCTTCAGTTTGATCTACATTAACTATGAATATTTTATCTCCTGGTGAATTTCCTATGTCTGGACCAGTACCAAAGAGGATAATTTCATCCGTCCCATCTAGATTAAGATCTTTTACTGCTACTTTTCTAGTTTGAGTTTGGGGATTCTTAAATCTATGAGCAATTTGATCATCAATTACTACAGCTATCTCATTTCCTGAAGGGTTTTCCCAATCACCAGATGCCATAATATAATCTGATTTATCATTATTGTTAAAATTTCCAAAAGCTGTCCAGATAGCATAAGATCCATATTTTTCTAGAATAACATTTAGAATATCTGCATAATCAATAAATGGGACATTCATAGGTTGGTAATGAGAAGTAAGGGTATTAATACCTGTATGTAATGTTTTATAATCAATCTCACATAACTCATTCTCTGAAAAATTAGCAGTTATTGTCTTATCAGAGTCCATAGTAATACTTAATGGGTTGTCATTACTAGTTAAAGACCCTGTCCAACCCTCAAAATTATAATTTTCATTTGCAGTTGCTAGAACTGAAACAGTCTTGTTTTCACTAAATACTCCAGACGACTGAGAAAGTGTTCCTGCTCCAGCTGGACTTACATTTAGATTAAGAGAATATTCTATAGGGTCTGGATTAGGTAATGGAAGAGGTGAATCCTTTTCACAGGAAAAAAGGAATATTAGAATAAAAAAAATGTGGTTTTTTTTCATTCTTTTAAATATAACAAACATAGTAGTCACTTTAGTCGATCTAATTATAAAATCATTTATTTGAGAGAGTATTGATGGTATATTCAAATCCCGTCAATCCCACCTTTTTTAATCTATTAAAGTAATGCTGATAGATTTATTAGGTACAGGAGTATACGCCTCACATACAGCACAATTATTTTCTTTTTCGTTATCAATCACAAAATTAAATGAGTCATTTTCCTCTATATTTTCAGGAAAATCACAAATGCTTTTAAGCGCAAAAACATTATTATATTTTCTATTTGAGGACTCATCAGTCCATTTATCCTCTATCAAATCCTGAGGAAAACATGAATCATTCACTTGAATAACATAATTCATACAAATACCCTTTTTTACAAGTTTTCCTAAAAAAATATTAGAGGTAGGCTCGATAATTACAGAATCATTGCATGAAAATAAAATGATAGAGATAAGTATCAAATAAAAATTCTTCATAGTTTTTATATAGTCTATAAACGCAAACATATTAAAATTATTTTTTCATTTTCATTTATTACTCTTTAATAATTGTAGATTAGAATATGAAGAATTTATCTATAATAATCCTAAGCCTACTTTTTTGTAATTTATCATGTACTACAGATCAAACTACAACCATTCAGGCAAATGTGATAATTAAAACAGATGAGACTGCCAAACCTTACAATCCTATGATTTTCGGAGGGTTTCTCGAACATTTTGGTAAGCAAATTTACGGAGGTGTGTTTGATCCTGATTCCCCGCTATCAGATAATGAAGGGTTTCGTACTGATGTTATTGACGCTCTAAATGAACTTGAAGTACCTATCATTCGTTGGCCAGGAGGATGTTTTGTAGATGGCTACCATTGGATAAATGGTGTAGGTAACAATCGTCAACCCACAGATGATGTAAGGTGGGGAGTTATTGAACCAAACACTTTTGGAACCCATGAATTTATTGAGCTTTGTAGACTACTCGATGCAGAACCATATATTTGTCATAATGGTCTTGCAGATGTACAAGAAATGACTGATTGGGTTGAGTACAGTAATGCGACCGAAGGAAAATTCGCAAGTATGCGAAAAAAAAATGGGTACCCTACCCCACTAAATGTCAAGATATGGAGTGTTGGAAATGAGAGATCAGGGCGTGATTATATTCATAAAGTACGTGATGCTGGTTCTGCAATGAAGGAACTAGATTCAACCGTTCTAGTAACTTGCTCTGGTATTCATGGTGGTTCTAATATAGATCCATATCTTTTTGAAGCAGCTGGAGAATATTTAGATTACATATCGGCTCATCAATACTGGATTGAAAACTGGCAAAAACATTCAACACCAGACTACCTCTCATGTATGATGCTATCTGAGAAACCAGAATCATATATTAATAAGGTAATTAGTCAGATCCAAACAGCAGAAAAAGGAGGACAAATTAAAGAAGGACAAATTAAAATTGCGTTTGATGAGTGGAACTTACGATCATGGCACCACCCAGGATTTCAACGTTTTGAAAAAGTAGATTACAATGACCCAGAAATTATCGAATTAATAAAAGCAAGAGACAAAAGTTTAAATCCTTCAATTTACACTCTCTCAGACGCATTGTTTTCAGCATCATTTCTAAACTCATGTATTCGAAATTCAGATTATGTCACTATGGCCAATATTGCACCACTAGTGAACCAGACAGGACCTCTTTATGTACATCCAGAAGGAATTGTAAGACGTACTCATTTCCACACCATGTCAATGTACGTAAATGAACTTCAAGGATATGTCAGCGATACGGAGATAAGTGGAAGCAAACTTACCGATGGCAAAGACTCAGTTTCTGTAATTGATGCAATTGCTACAGTAGACGAAGAAGGTAAAAATTGGGCTATTTCATTGGTTAACCGTCATCCTTCAGAGAATATAGATTGTAAAGTTACAATGGGAAATAAACTATTAAATGGTACATATAAAGCTAAAATACTCACTGGTGAATCAACCGATAGTTACAATGACATTGAAAACCCTAATCGAGTAGCTCCAAAAGAGGTAGAGCTAAATTTCAAAAATGGTATCGTCCAGCTACCTCCTCATTCATTGACAATTGTTCAAATTAAGGGTGATTAAAGATTAAAAAAAAAGTATATTAATGAATACAAAAAATTGATAATAATGAAGATACTTAAACAATTTACCATAGCAGCTATTATATTAATTTTCATACAATGCAAACAAACTCCCTTATCAGTATTAGACAACCGATGGAGTGAAGAAAGAGCTTGGGATTGGAAAAAAGAAAATGGATGGATGGTAGGTACAAACTTTAATCCTAGTACATCAATTAATCAGTTGGAATTTTGGCAAGAAGACACCTATGACCTAGAAACTATTGAAAGAGAATTAGAATGGAGTGCTGAACTAGGTATGAACTTACATCGTGTTTATTTACATAATCTCCTATGGGATCAGGATTCATTGGGATTTTTAAAGCGAATTGAAAATTATTTAGAAATATCGGAAAGCAAGGGTATTAAAACCCTTTTTGTTTTATTGGATGATGTTTGGCACCCAATCCCAAAAATTGGAAAACAACCTAACCCCATGCCTTTCATCCATAACTCTGGATGGGTTCAGTCACCTGGATCAGCTATTTTAGGAGACAGTTTACGGCATCAGGAAGTAAAAAACTACATTAAAGGAGTATTGTCTCATTTTGCAAATGATCCACGTGTGGTTGCTTGGGACCTATATAATGAACCAGATAATGTAACAACTTTTAATCCAAAATATCCAAGTAGAGGTCCAGAGGTTAAAGACAAACATATTTATTCATTATCCTTGCTTAAAAAAGCCTTTCGTTGGGCAAGAGAAGTCAACCCCTCACAACCACTGACTGTAGGGCAATGGAAAGGAGACCACAAAAATTGGGGTGTTTTAGACAGCCTCTCTCCTATTGACAGATTTGCTGTGTCTCAATCTGATGTGATTTCTTTTCATTCATATGGGGATATTAATGAAGTGAGAACAAAAATAGAAGAATTAGAAAAATACAATCGACCTTTATTGTGTACAGAATATTTAGCTCGAGGTAATGAAAATACTTTTCAAAAAATACTTCCTCTCTTTAAAGAAAAACAGGTTTCAGCTATCAACTGGGGATTTGTTGCAGGAAAAACAAATACTGCATTCCCTTGGTCTTCTTGGACAAAAAAATTTGATTCACTACCTAAGATTTGGCATCATGATATTTACTTGCCAGATAAAACCCCTTATGATCAAAAAGAAATTGATTTCTTAAAAGAAATGTTACTGAAATAATTAAAACAAAAATTATGAAATATTTGTTTGTATTTAAAATTTATTTTTTAACTCTATTTCTTGCTAATGCACAAAATAAAATAATACCTCTTTACCCCGAAGGAGTTCCTGCAGAAAATAGTATTAAATATTATTTAGCATTAAGAAAACACAAAATTCCATCTGCAATTCATATATGGGAGGGTGGTGAAAACGGAGTGGGACTCGCTAAAAACCACAAGGGATTATTTAAAAATTGACCAAAAACATGTGAAAGATGGATGATCGAAAGAAAACTAATAAATAATTAAATTACTTTAATTGAAGATTTGTGAAAATAATAAAAGGTGTTCTAGTAGTTTTATTTATTATAATTTAATTACATGATTGTTCATCCCAAAACTATCTATAAAAATTGTTACGGAAAATATGCAATTCCAGCTATAAATGTTTTTACTATGGAACAAATTCATGCTCTTTTTAGGTCTGGACAAAAAGCAAATGCTCCATTTATTATTCAAATTACCCCTTTAGCAAGAGAATACGCAAGCTCTAGTATTTTAATTTCCATAATTGAATCTGCTGCTAAATTATATCCTAATGCTGTATATTTTGTTCACTTAGATCACGGTAACGAAAAACATGCACTTAGTGCAATTAAATCAAACAAGTATAACTCTGTAATGATTGATGCTTCTCACAAGAATTTTGAAACTAATATTAATAAAACGAAGTCTGTGGTTATTGAGGCTCACAAAAAAAATATTTTCGTTGAAGCAGAATTAGGTATTTTAAGTGGTAAAGAAGATGATATTTCCATTGAAGAAAAATCAGCTAAATACACTCAGCCATCAGAAGTTTTTTCATTTGTAAATAAAACAAAATGTGATTCACTTGCTGTTGCAGTTGGAACAAGTCATGGGGCATATAAATTTCAAGGCAAACAAGGGATACAATTTGATATTTTAAAAGAAATACAAAAAAACTTACCAGAATTTCCAATTGTTCTGCATGGTGGATCAGCGGTGAATATTGATGAGGTTAACAGGATTAATGAAAATGGAGGAAATTTAAACCAGGGAGCTGCAGGTGTTTCTTCAGAAGAAATTGTGAAGTCTATATCTTATGGTGTATGTAAAATAAATATTGCTACAGATCTAAGATTATTATGGACTAGAGTACATAGAGAATTTTTTAATGATGCACCTGAACTTTTTGATCCTATACTTCCAGGAAAAATTTATATGGTTGAATTTGAAAAATTCATGATGAAGAAATTTGATCTTATAGGTGCTACAGGAAAAGCAAGTAATTTTATCTAAAAAAATAATGAAAAAAAAATCTCATTTATTAATTAAACCAAAAGCTAATTCAAAAGTTTACCAAAGTATTATTAAAGAATCGGTAGGCTGGAATTATTTAAACTTTGAATCAAGAATAGTTAATTTAAACGATGAATTCCGATGGGATACTGAAGAAAATGAAATGGTAATTGTTCTTTTAAGTGGTAATTATAGATTTGAAAGTGATAAAGGAAGTTTTGAAACTAAAAATGGAAGAAAAAATGTTTTTAAAGGAGTAGCACATACTCTGTATATTCCTAGAAGAACATCATTTAAACTTATTGCTTCTTCAGATAAACTTGATATTGCCTATGGGTGGTGTGCTTCTGATTCAGATTATCCACTTAAACTTATTAAACCAGAAGAGACCCCAATGGTAATTTTTGGAGGAGATAACGCCACACGTCAGTTTAATGATTTAATTCCTCCAGGATTTGGATGCAGTAAAATAGTAGTTAGAGAAGTATATACTCCTTCAGGGAATTGGAGCTCATTTCCTGCACATAAACATGATGAAAGAATTCTTGATAAAAAAGGAAATGTAAAAGAACCAATGCAAGAGGAAACATATTTTTACAAATTTCAAAAATCAGAGGCATATGCTATTCAGCAAGTTTATACAAAAGATAGATCGATTGATGAAATTATTAGAGCTCAACACAATGATGTCGTAATGATACCTAAGGGGTTTCATCCTGTTGTTGCTGAACATGGATATCACTGTTATTATCTTAATTTCTTAGCTGGAACAGATCAATGTCTTGAAAACACAACAGATCCTGATCATGAATGGATTTATAATTCATGGAAATCAAAAGATAAAAGATTACCATTAGTTACTCCAAAAATGAATAATGATTAAATTTATTAAAAGATGGAAGAAAAAAAATATGATATAATTACTCTTGGGAGGTCAAGTATTGATTTATATTCCCAAAACATTGGAGTTCCTTTTAATGAAATAAAAGGGTTTGATGCTTTTGTGGGTGGATCTCCTCTTAATATTGCTGTTGCATGTTCAAGATTGGGTTTAAAAACAAGCTTATTGACAGCTATTGGAAATGATAAAGTTGGAGAGTTTATAATTAATTTTTTAAAAAAGGAAAATGTAAATACAAATAGTATTCCAGTTAAAAATGGATCACGAACAAGTGCTGCAGTTTTAGGTATCCAGCCCCCTGATAATTTTCCATTGGTTTTTTATAGAGAAAATGCAGCTGATAGCAAATTAGATATTGATGATGTTATAAGAGCAAAAATTCCTAATTATAAAATGTTACTCATAAGTGGAACAGCACTTAATATTGAACCAACTAAAAGTGCAACATTTTATGCAGTTGAAGTTGCTAATAATAATAATGTTGAAGTTGTCCTAGATTTAGATTTCAGAGCAGATCAGTGGGACGATATAAGATCTTACGGGTTAATGATAAGAACACTAATACCAAATATTAAAGTAGCAATTGGAACAGAGGAAGAAATATTAGCAGCTACTTTACACGATACCTCTCATTTGACTATAAAAAATCAGCAAATTTCATCTCCTGAAATTAAGGGAAACTTAGACGAATCAATATCTCAATTAATTTCATTAGGATTAAATGTTTTAATAGTTAAGAGGGGAAATAAAGGAGTAAGTATTTTCAAAAAAAATTCAAAATCGCAAGATGTTGCTGGATTTCCAGTTGAAATTTTGAATGTTTTGGGAGCTGGAGATGCTTTTGCAGGAGGGTTTTTATATGGATTGCTCAAGGGTTGGGACCTATATAAATCATGTCGAATGGGAAATGCAAATGGTGCTCAAGTTGTAACGAAGAAGGGATGTGCGAATTTTATGCCTACATTAGAGGAATCCCTAAATTTTATTGAAAGTAAGGGGGGATTTTAATTAAGGATTAAATAAAAGTATAAAGTTTATGAAAACAAAAAAACTAACTGTTGCTCAAGCAACGATTTCTTTTCTTAAGAATCAATACGTAAAAAGGGATGGAAAAGAAAATAAATTTTTTGCTGGATGTTTTGGCATTTTTGGTCATGGAAATGTTGTTGGTCTAGGAGAAGCTTTGAAACATAATCCAGATTTTATTTATTATCAAACAAGAAATGAGCAGGCAATGGTTCATACGGCTGCCGCATATGCTAAAATGAAAAATCGACTACAAACATTTGTATGTACAAGTTCTATTGGACCAGGAGCTACTAATATGATTACAGCAGCAGCATCTGCCTCAATAAATAGATTACCAGTTCTTTTGCTTCCAGGTGATTTTTTTTCTAAACGAACAGCATCTCCTTTACTACAACAAACTGAATATGGCTTCACTCAAGATATGTCAGTTAATGATTGTTTTAAGCCTATTTCAAAATACTGGGATAGAATCAATAGACCTGAGCAATTAATTTCTTCATTACTTGAAGCTATGCGAGTTCTAACTTCTCCTTCAGAGACTGGAGTAGTAACATTAGCTATGCCACATGATGTACAAGCTGAGTCATATGACTTTCCATTAGATTTTTTTGAAAAAAGAGTCTGGTATATTCCTAGATCCTCTCCAGATACTAGTTTAATTAATAAAGCTGTTAAAATTATTAAAAATTCAAAACAACCTATGATTGTTTGTGGTGGTGGAGTTATTTATTCTGAAGCTGAACAAGAGCTTAAAAAACTTATCGAGCAATGTGGAATTCCAGTTGCAGAAACTTTTGCTGGAAAAGGTTCACTACACTATAAAAATCCTTTAAATCTTGGTGCAATGGGTGCTACAGGTACTAAAGGAGCGAGTAAAATATCAAAAAATGCTGATGTTGTGATTGGTATTGGAACAAGGTATGCTGATTTTACATCTGCATCAAAATCAGCATGGCAAAATCCTGATGTCAATTTTATTAATATTAATATAGCTGAATTGGATGCATTTAAACAAAGTGCTATACCTCTTCAAGGAGATGCCAAACAAACAATAGAGATTCTTACTAAGAGTTTAAAAGGATATAATACCGGTAAATCTTATGTCAAGAAAATTAAGCAATTAAATACTGAATGGGATAAAATAGTTGATAAAGTATACTCAGTTGATGATCATAAAAACCCAGTACAATCTGAGTATTTGGGTGCATTAAATAACTTTATAGAAGATAGGGATGTGGTAGTTTGCGCAGCAGGAAGTGCTCCAGGAGACTTACATAAATTATGGAAAACAAAAAACTCTAAAGGATTTCATCTAGAGTATGGAAATTCATGTATGGGTTATGAAATACCTGGAGGATTAGGAGTTAAAATGGCAGATAATTCAAGAGAAGTCTATGTGATATGTGGAGATGCAAGTTATTTAATGCTTCCTACCGATATTATAACAACTATTCAGGAAGGTTACAAAATCACTATTATTTTAATCAATAATCAGGGATATGCTAGTATTGGAGGTCTTTCTGATTCAGTTGGCGGTGAAGGGTTTGGTACACATTTTAAATATAGAAATCCTGAAACTGGACAATTAGATGGAGATTTTTTACCAGTTGATTTAGCTAAAAATGCAGAAAGTTTAGGAGCTATCGTTTATAAGCCAAAAGGAATTAGTGAATATATTGATGCTTTATCTAAAGCTAAGAAAAATGAAAGAACAACTTTAATTTATGTAGAAACAATACGTGATAGAAAAATGGCTGGTTATGGCTATTCGTGGTGGGATGTTCCTGTTCCTGAAGTATCTGATTCAAATGAAGTTCAAAAGATTAGAAAACAATATGAAAAAGATAAAAAGCTTCAAAAAATATATATTAAACCTCATTGAAAATTCATTTTATTATAATAAATATTAGATAGTTCATTATGCAAACAATTATAACTTTTATTGGCTTTTTAGGTTTTGTTGCTATTTATTCTTTTTTAAAACTCAGAAAAGAGAAGTTGAGTTCTTCTGAGGGGTATTTTTTGGGAGGCAGGAGTTTAACTGGGATTGTTATTGCTGGATCAATGCTTTTAACAAATATTTCTACTGAGCACTTAATTGGAATGAATGGATCTTCATACAAAAATGGATTTATAATTATTGCCTGGGAAGTTACATCTGCATTAGCTCTTGTAGCCGCCGCAATGTACTTTGTACCAAGGTATTTAAAAATGGGACTAACAACTATACCAGAATTTTTAGAAAAAAGATTTGATAAAACAACTAGAACATTAGTTGCTTTTTTTCTTATAATTTCTTTTGTAGTAACCCTTTTGCCAATAGTTTTATATACAGGTGCTATTAACCTAGAAAGTATTTTTAATATATCTGACGTTTTAGAAGTTAGTAAAGCTCAAGGACTTTGGATAACTGTAGTTTCAATAGGAGTAATTGGGTCAATATATGCAATATTTGGAGGCTTGAAAGCTGTTGCAGTATCAGATACAATAAATGGTTATGGTTTGTTATTAGGAGGATTGGCAATTCCTGTTTTAGCATTAATTTCTATTGGAGATGGAAATATGGTTGATGGGTTGATAAAAGTTTATAAAAATAGCCCTGAAAAATTTAATGTTATTGGGGCACATGATTCCATAATGCCTTTTGAAGTCCTTTTTACTGGCCTAATAATTAATCAAATTTATTTTTGGGCAATGAATCAAACAATAATACAAAGAGCTTTGGGAGCTAAAAATCTTGTAGAAGCTCAAAAAGGTCTTTTATATGCTGGTGTTTTAAAAATTTTAGTTCCTTTGATTATTATTTTACCTGGTGTAATTGGATATTATTATTTTGGAGATTCTCTTTATATGAATCAGGATATGATATACCCCGAGTTAATTAAAAAAGTTTTACCATTGAGTTTAGTGGGTATTTTTGCTGCAATAGTAATGGGTGCTGTATTAAGCACATTTAATAGTGTTTTGAATAGTGCAGCAACAATTTTTACCATTGACATATATAAAGGATTTTTTACAAATAAATCTGATGGAAAACATCTAGTTAGAGTAGGAAAAATCACATCAACAGTTCTAGCAATTTTTTCAATTGCAGTAGCCCCATATGTTGCAAATGCACCAGATGGACTTTATCAGCTTCTTCAACAATTAAATGGAATATTTTTTATTCCAATTGCATCAATTATGATTGCAGGATTTTTTATAAAAAAAATATCTGCTACGGGAGCTAAAGTTTCTTTGTTTGTTGGGCTTATATTCTATATTACTATGACATTCATAATTGAATCAAATATACATTTTGTACATATTTGGGGGATAGAATTTTTATTGAATATGACCACAATGTTAATAGTATCTAAATACTATCCATCAGTTGATAAGTTTAATTTTGCTGAGTTAGAGGTTAATGATCTAGTTCAATGGAAGTATACTAAACCGATGTCATTTGCTTTATGTACAATTACAATTACAATTTATATACTATTAGGTAGTTTTTAAAAAAGATAAATGATAAAATTAGGAATAGCCCCAATTGGATGGACAAACGATGACATGCCTGAATTAGGAAGAAATATTACTTTTGAGCAATGTATTAGTGAAATGGCATTAGCTGGCTACTCAGGATGTGAAGTTGGAAATAAATACCCTGTTCATGATAGAAAGTATTTAAAACATATGCTTGATTTAAGAGGTATAAGTATTTGTAACCAGTGGTTTAGTTATGAATTTGCGACAAAACCATTTAAAGAAATAAAAAGTGGTTTTATTGATCAAATCGATTTTTTAAATTTTTTTGGAGCTAAAGTTGTAGGAGGAGCAGAAACAGGAAATTCCATTCATGGCATTTATGATAAACCACTAAATGAAAGAAAATCAGCTTCTGATAAAATCTGGAAAAACCTTATCAATGGATTAAATGAATTAGGAAAAATATCATTAAATGAATACGGAATTAAACTTTCATATCATCATCATGCAGGAACTATGATTGAATCAATGGATGAAGTTGATAGATTACTTAATGAAACAAATGATAAATATGTTTATTTAAATTATGATTGTGGGCATTTTTATTTAGCTAATGAAGATCCTATCACAGCATTAGAAAAATATATTTCAAGAACTGCACATATTCATTTTAAAGATGTAAGAAATAATGTTTTTAAAAATATTTATATCGAAAATCTAAGTTTTTTAAAGGCAGTTAAATTAGGAGTATTTACTGTGCCAGGAGATGGAAATCTGAAGATGAAAAAATTAGCAAAAGTAGTACATCAAAGTGATTATAAAGGTTGGATAGTTGTTGAAGCAGAGCAAGATCCTTCTATATCAAATCCTTTTGAATATGCTAAAAAAGGATATGAGTTTTTAACTAAAGATCTTAAATTTTAATAAGCTATTTTATGGAAAAATTAAAATTAGGAATTGTTGGCTTAGGTAGGTTAGGTATTGAATATGCCAAAAATATATCATACTCAGTCCATAATGCTGAACTTTTTGCAGCTTGTAGTATCGAGAAAGATGAAATTGAATATGTCAAAAATAAATTCGGAGTCTATAATATTTATGATTCTTATGATAAGATGTTGAAAAACAAAAATATTGATGCAATAATAATAGTGAGTCCTACAGATCATCATCCAGATCATATTATTAAAGCACTTGAATCAGGCTTTCATGTTTTTTGTGAAAAACCTTTGGCTATATCAGTTAGCGAATGTTATAGAGTAAAAAAGATAGTAGATAAACATAAAGATAAAATTGCAATGCTTGGATTTGTTAGACGGTATGATAAAAGTTATGCTGATGCTAAAATTAAACTTGAAAGTGGTCTAGTAGGTAAACCCTTTTTTATAAGATCTCAAACAGTCGATAAAGATTCTTATGCGCCATTTCAAATTGAATTTTGTAAATCTGGTGGTGGAATTTTTCACGATTTCAATGTCCATGACATTGATCTTGTTCACTGGTTTTCAGGAGTAAATATAAAAAAAGTTTGGTCTTTAGGTGGTGCATATAGATTTAAAGAATTTGGTGAAAAAGGTGATGCTGATAACACATATTCAATGTGTGAATTAGACAATGGTTCAATGGCATTAATAGGTGCCTCTAGAGTTTCTTCTTTTGGACATAATACATTTACAGAAATTCAGGCCACACACGGAAATCTTAAAATTGGAGACCCTCCAAAAAAGAACCTTGTTCAAATATCAGATAAATATGGAATTAGACATGAATGTTTTGAAACTTTTTATGATAGGTTTGAAAAAGCATTTATTTCTCAAATTAAGGACTTTATAAATATTATTTTTGAAAGAAAAAAATCGGATTTAACTATTGATAATGCACTTAAAGCAACACTTGTTGCATCAGCAATGACAAAATCATTTAATGAAAAAAAAGTAATAAGAGTTGAATATTTAGTAAAATAGAATAATTACATATTAATGGAAAAATTAAAAATTGGAGTTGCTGGATTAGGAAGAATAGGAAAAATTCATCTTGAAAATCTTCTACANATTAATAATGTTGAAGTTATAGCTGTTATGGATCCAAGTTTGGAGGCACTAAAATATGCTAAACATAAAGGTATTAAAATTATTTTCGAAAAATTTGAAGATTTAATACAGACGAATGACCTTCAAGCAATTGTAATTTGTACCCCTACTAATACACATGCAGATTATGTTGAAATTGCTGCAAAAAATAATATTCATGTATTCTGTGAAAAACCTCTTGATTTAAATATTAATAGAATAATTAAAGTTTTAGAAGTTGTAAAAAAGTCTAAAATTAAATTAATGATTGGCTTCAACAGAAGGTTTGATAATGAATTTCGTAAAGTCAAGAATAGTATTATTAAAGGAAAAATAGGAGATCCTTATCTTGTAAAAATAACCAGTAGAGATCCTGCTCCCCCCTCATTAGAGTATATAAAAACTTCAGGTGGTATTTTTTTAGACATGACTATTCATGATTTTGATATGGCAAGATTCATTGTTGAAAAAGAAATTGATGAAGTTTATGCAAAAGGAGCCACTTTATTCGATAAGTCTATTGAGGAGGTTGGTGATATTGATACTGCTGTTGTCATTCTTAAATATACGGACTCTTCTATTGCAGTAATTGATAATAGCAGAAATGCAGCTTATGGTTATGACCAACGCATAGAAGTTTTTGGTTCAAAAGGAATGATTCAAGGAAATAATATTTTAAATGATAATCATAACCTGTATACTAAAAAAGGGATTACTTCATCCTTGCCTCTTGATTTTTTTCTTCAACGTTATTTTGAAGCATATAAAATTGAAATTAATAATTTTATTGATACAGTTATAAACAATAAATCAGTTTCAGTTTCAGGAAAAGATGGTTTAAAATCTTTACAAATTGGAATGGCAGCAAAAATATCACTTCAAGAGAATAGGCCTATAAAAATTAGTGAATTATATACCTTTGAATAAATGATACTGAAATAGGAAAGCTATTATTTTGAAGAAAACTTAAAAATAGTTTCAGTCAGGTATTTCTCTCCTGATCTTAAGGTTACTGAAGGAAAGCTCTTCTCATTTGGAGAGTTAGGATAATGTTGAGTTTCTAAACAAAAACCAGATCTAAAGTCATAAGTTCCACCAATTTTAGATTTTAAAGTTCCATCTAAAAAGTTTCCAGAGTAAAATTGAATTCCAGGTTGGTCAGAAAATACTTCAAGTAACCTACCAGTCCCAGAATCATAGGCTGAGGCAACAAATCTAAGTCCTTGATCCTTATTATTTAATACCCAGCAGTGATCGTAACCATTTCCAATTATTAATTGTTGATTTGAATTATTAATTTCTTCTCCTATATTTTTTGGTCTTCTAAAATCAAAAGGAGTATCTCCAACGTTTCTTATTTCACCAGTAGGTATCAATGTGGAGTCTACAGGCAAAAATGAATCTGCATTAATTAAAATATCATGATCTAATATATTTTTATTAAAATCGGCAGAAAGATTAAAGTAGGAATGTTGTGTTAGATTAATAATAGTTGTCTTATCTGAAACTGCTTCATATTTTACACTCAATTCATCATTATTGTCCAAGGTGTAAATGACTTTTACATTTAAATTCCCTGGATAACCTTCCTCCATATCATTACTCAAATAACTTAAAACAAGGGAAGCCGTAGAGTCATCAAAAACTTCTTTAGAATCCCAGACAACTTTATCAAAACCTTTTAAGCCACCATGTAAATGATTTTCATCATTATTTACTGCAAGTGTATAGTTTTCTCCATTTAAAGTAAATTTTCCTTTAGCTATTCGATTACCATATCTTCCAATTATAGCTCCAAAATAAGGGCTTTCAGATTCATATTCTAATAAATTATTAAATCCAAGTACAATATCTTTATAATTCCCATCTCTATCTTTTGACTTCCATGAGGTTATAATTCCACCATAGTTAATAACACTAATCTCCATACCATTCCTATTTTTTAAAATATATTGATCTACATCAATATCATCCTTAGTTATCCCAAAAGATTTTTTTTCAATAGTAACTAAAGGCATAATTTTATTTTTTGGTGTTTTTAAACATGAGATAATAATAAAAGAAAAGAAAATAATATAGATTTTTTTCATTCAAACAAATATAATATTTTTTTATGTGTAACCTTTGCTTCTCACAAAATTAATGGTAAGTTTGCGTTACATTTTTAACTTAAATATAAAATTATGGAAAGTGAAATAATAATACCAGCTTTAGGAATGCTAGTGCCAATTGTTATCCTCGGGATAATTTTCGGATATAATTATGGTAGCGATAAAATTAAATATAATACTATTATTGAAGTTTCTAAAAACATAAAAGATAGTGAACAAATCCAAGAACTACTTGAAAGTTTAGCAGAAAGAAAAAAATCACCTATTGATTTTAGAAGAACTGGTTTAATAACAATTTTTGTAGGAGTTGGGATAATCTTTTTAGGTCATTTTGGCCTTGGTATAGATGTTGTTATTGGTGCAGGTTTATTGGTAATGTTTATTGGAATTGGTCAGATGTTTGCAGGGTATATTTATCCCAATCAACCAGATGAAATAAATAAAGTCGTTGAAGGTTATGAAAAGAAATAAGTTTGGGAAGAGACCACAAATACCTTTTAAACAATCTTGAAGAACTTAGGAAATCTGCTAGACTTACTCAGCAAGAATTATCTGAGAGTGCTGGAGTTTCAAGAAAAAGCATTAACGCTATAGAGAACGGGATCTATGTCCCTTCAACAGTTCTTGCTTTAAAAATTGCAAATACCTTGAATTGTAAGGTT
>JGI26060J43896_10000196_pt1 | contig 21156 bp, 14 predicted proteins | sample MarorgKNORR_S2LV_6_FD_43896 | JGI IMG/M metagenome (IMG submission 43896) | reverse complement strand
TGGCAAATGGAAAACCGCTATAAAACAATGCTGGCCGATAATTATGAGTTCGGTTTTGCAGTGGATTGGATGCGCAAAGATTTAGGTATCGCTTTGGAAGAAGCAAGTAGTAATGGTGCAGATCTTCCTTTAGCTCAGTTGGTAGATAGTTTTTATTCTGAGGTTCAGGCAATGGGTGGCAATCGCTGGGACACTTCTAGTTTGCTAACCAGGTTCACCAGGAAGTAAGTTTCTCGCTTGGATGCTGAGAAATTCTTAATAGCTTCTGCAATCATTAGGCAATTGCTTGGGATAGGTTGCAGAGCTAGCTTCTAGAACTCTGCTCCGATTTAGAGCAATATCTATTAAGTGCTTTTGCTCCAAACGGCCCCAATTTACTAGCAATTCATCCCATTTCTATTGATTCTTAGACGCTAAACCTCTAACTTACACTTCCAGCACGAATAACCTTCGGGGGAGCCCAATGAAATCTAAAAATTTACTTATTTTTTCAGTACTTAGCGCGATTAGTAGCCTGGCAGTTGCACAGACAGGTGATTACGAGGTGCCGCGTACTGAATACGGACATCCAGATCTGCAAGGCGTTTGGAACTTTAGTTCGAATACGCCGATGCAACGGCCTACAAGATATGGCACGCAGGAATTTCTTACAAGAGAAGAAGTTGAAGAAGCTGTTGCCAGGCAGCAAGCTTCAGCCGCGGCAGCTGATGCAAGAGCTGCGGTACTTGTCATCAATCCTGAAGCGCCGGAGCCGGGCAAAGACCCGGGTGGTTATAACGATTTCTGGTTTGAGGTTGCTGGAATTGGGGATACAGTTCGAACATCATTAATCGTCTATCCGGCAGATGGTCGTCAACCAGACTATGTCGAAGGAGCGAATACTCAATTTGGTGGTCTTGGTCCAGATATTCCCGGTACCCGCCCAGTGCGTTATGTCGTCGGCGGCATAGAAAAGGATGGTCCAGAGGATCGAGGTCTTTCTGAGCGCTGTATTGTTGGTTTTAACTCAGGCCCACCTTTCACGCCAAGTTTGTATAACAACAACATGCAGATTTTCCAGAATAAAGACACAGCTGTCATCATGACTGAAATGATTCATGATGCTCGTATTGTTCCATTAGTAGATAAGCCTGCTCTTGATGACAATATACGACTTTGGTCAGGTGATTCTCGTGGCTATTATGACGGTGACACATTGGTAGTAGAGACAAAGAATTTCAATGGTTTACGCCAAACCTTTGGAAACGCTGGTCATAACTATAACGCAAATCTAACTGAAAAATTTACCCGTATGGCTGACGATACAGTTAATTATGAGTTCACCATTGATGACCCAACTACATTTACTGATACGATAACAGCTATTGTGCCGATGACTAAGTTAGGTGGGCAGATATATGAATATGCTTGCCATGAAGGTAACTACGGAATGCTCAATACCCTGCGTGGGAAAAGAGTTGAAGATCGTACCGGAATTTCAAGTGGCGCGAACTAAGCTCTAATTTTACAAAAGGGTGATTATTAAATAATCACCCTTTTTTTTCACCAGAGCATAATTACTAAAACCACACGACTACAATGAACTTGTTTAGGATTTAAGGGTTGTACATGAAAACACTATTACAAAAATACACTTTGGTTACTGGTCTGATTGCGATTATGAGTTTGGGTTCGATTCAGGTTGTAGCACAAAGTGGCGAAATAGCACGCACGCCTGACGGCAAGCCAGATCTTAGTGGAATATGGCAAGCAATGACTTCTGCTCATTATGACATCGAGCCACATGCAGCTGCTCAAGGACCTTACCCTAGGGAGATGGGTGCGCTTTCAGCGATCCCCGCTGGGTTGGGCATTATCGAAGGTGGTCGTATTCCTTACAACGAGCAGAGCGCGCGACAGCGGGATGCCAATAAAGCTGCGGCGATCGAGAATGATCCCCTAGCAAAGTGTTATATGCCCGGAGTTCCTAGAGCGAATTACCTACCTTTCCCATTTCAAATAGTTCAGTCACGAGAAGTTATTCTTATTGCTTATGAAATGGCTGAAGCAAATAGAATACTTTACGTTGACCAGCCTGACTTAGAGTCGCAAGTGGACGCTTGGATGGGTCACTCAAACGCACATTGGGAAGGTGATACATTAGTTGTTCGAGTTAGTGGTCAAATGCCTGATACTTGGTTTGACCAAGCAGGCAACCACCATAGCTTTGCTATGGTTGTAGAAGAGCGTTGGACTGCAACAGGTGCAGATCATCTTAACTATGAAGCCACTATAACTGATGCCAATACTTTTACTCAGCCTTGGAAAGTTAGTTTCCCTCTGTATAGAAGAGTGGAAGAGAATATGCAGTTGCTAGAATTTAAATGCGCGGAATTTGCTGAAGAATATCTCTATGGCGAGTGGCGTAAAGAAGGAACACCTATCGGTAATCCTCCTCAATAGTAATTGCTCGAGCACAAAAAAGCCTGCTTCGAAAGTCGCAGGCTTTTTTGTGTAAAATTGAAAGTTCGGCAGATATAAAATTTAGTAGCTAAGCTATTATTGAAATTCAATCCCTATGAAAACTGCTGAACTGTTCAAGGGGTTTTCGAGAAATGTCGGGAACTGTAGCATCTGGTTCTGGGTAACCAACAACTAAAACCATGAGAGGTTTTTCAGAAACTGGTCTCTCCAATATTTCATTCAGAAACTTCATGGGGCTGGGAGTATGGGTCAGGGTGGCTAATCCAGCATTGTGTAATCCAGCGATTAGCAATCCAGTCGCTATTCCTGCTGATTCAGTGACGTAGTAATTCTTGCACTTTTTGCCCTCGCTGCTCACTTGGTACTTTTGCCCGAATATAACCACAAGGTAGGGGGCTCGCTCAAGAAAGGGCTTGTCTGCATTGGTCCCTAGAGGTGCTAATGCATCTAGCCAGTCTTGTGGTGCTCGTTTGGTATAGAATTCTTTTTCCTCAAGTTCAGCTGCTACGCGAATTTTTTGTTTGATAATTGGACTACTTACCACAGCAAAATGCCAGGGTTGTCTATTGGCTCCACTTGGAGCACTACCTGCAGTCAGTAGACAATCTTCAATGAGTTTTCTTGGAACTGCTTTGTTTGAGAAATCCCGCACTGTTCGTCTCGTCGACATCAGTTGTTCGAATTTGGTTGCCCGCTCCTGCATTTCCGAATCGGTTAAGAATTTAAATTTAAGCTCTACTGAGTTCACTTAAGATTCCTTATTATTTTGCAGCGGACTGCTATTTATTGGGCCATTTTCTATTTATAGTCAGATTGATTAGAGCCTGTAAATTACACTCTAGGCGCAATGCCGGTGCCTGGGTAATAACAATTAGATTGTGAAAGATTAGGCGTACTAATTGAATAAGCAACCAAAAGACGACAATAACGGAGCGATGAGGCTGCTAGCATCTATATAAAAGGCAGTAGTGCCGAATTTAACCGATTGCTACTCTAAATCGCTGCAGCTAACGGTGAGTAAAATTTTTTCTAGAGTAATTAGCCGTCCGCTACAGCAGTAATCATCAATCAGAGATATAGCCTAATCATATTTTAAATCCATAACTTTATTCGGATCGCCACGAAATATAATATAGCTTATATTCTCCGAGGGAATTTCATGCCAACCATGAGGCATACCCTTAGGTATGATGGCAATATCGCCCACTTTTACTTTCTGTTGAACTGCTCCACGAATGTCACCGCTTTCAATTGGACCTAAAAGAGCGCTGACTCTGCTGGTTTTCTCAATGAGTTCACCGCCAGTCAACATTGTCCCTTCTCCGGCTACTATGTAATAAATTTCATCAAGGTCGGGGTGGGCAATTCCTGTTACTGGTCCGCCGGCTTCCTTGTGATTACGTTGAACAACTGAAACACCTAGATGTTCGTCACCAACATCCACGTGGCGCATAACGATATCACTTACATTTCGGTCGCCTGCTAGATTTGCGAGACCCTGAGCTAAGGTTGCCTCTACTTCTTGGTCAGTCATGATCGTGGCTGCTTGCCCTTCATGATGGTCAGCTTGTGTCATCAGCAAGGGTAAGCTCATGAGAAAACATAAACAGATTGTTTTTATTAGCTTTTGCATTTTGACTCCTAATCTTTCTTTTAAAGGATATGGGAAACTATTTACAGTTTGTAGATGCGCTATTCCGCCTGAATTTCAGCGGCGATTCGTTGAACGTCGTCTAACACTCGGAGTAGATTTCCACTCCAAAGTAAGCCAATTTCTTTTTCGCTATACCCTCGGCTAACCAGTTCCAGAGTAACATTAAAAGTTTCTGATGCATCGTTCCAACCGGAGACCCCTCCGCCACCATCGAAATCAGAACTAATACCTACGTGCTCTAAACCAATAAGATCCACTAGATAATCGATATGGTCTACAAAGTCAGCCACATCAATGGGAGGGGCGATAGAATTCACTTCAGCTTCCATTCGTGATTCAGTGCGAGCGTTGAGCTGGACCATATTACGGTTGTACTCGGCGCCGTCTGCTTCGGAGAGGTCTCCTCTTTCTGGAAAGCTAAGTAATTCGAATCCGATGTCCGCCGCAATGCTTTGTTGTAATGTTGATCGCGCNGCTTGATAAGCTGCGTATTTGTCAGCATTGAGATAACCGGCAAAGGCAACAGTTTGTACCACGCCACCATTTTCTTTAACTCTTAGGAGTTGCTCGTCATCAAGGTTTCTACTGTGTTCGCTAACTGCTCTCGCCGATGAGTGCGAGGCGATCAAAGGCGCCCGCGTTAGATCTAGCATTTCCATAATAGCTGGTTTGGAAGGATGGGATATATCAATCATGATGCCGAGGCGATTCATTTCTGCGATCGCTTCTCGACCTAACTCGCTTAAGCCATTGTGTAAGAAGTCGCTATCGCGTTCACCTGTGTTCGAATCGGCAAATTGACTATGCCCGTTGTGAGCCAGAGACATATAGCGACCACCGCGAGCATGAAAGTCAGCGATATTCGACATATCGAGTCCGACTGGATAAGCATTTTCGATACCTATCATTGCGACCTTTTTGCCAGCAGCAATTATACTTCTTACGTCATCTGAGCTATAGGCAATTTCTATCTGAGTTGGGGCAATAACTTCGGCTAGACGATGAATTGCTTCAAATTTATCGATGGCATTGGCATAGGCTGCAGCATAGCCGGCATTATCGAGGGTAGACTGTCCGGTATAGACGATAAACCAGGCAACATCCAAGCCGCCGGCATCCATTTTAGGAAGATTCACCTGAGTATCCAGGTTCATCGTGTAGTTGGTGCTAGTGGTGAAGTCACCCGTATCTATATCCGCGTGAGTATCTAGAGTAATTACTCGTTCATGAATAGCCCGCGCGCGNGCACGTAATTGCTCTGTAGCTTCGCCCACGGTATCTGAACTGACAAATTCTTCCTCACTACTCGCAGTATCGGCATCTTNGGTACCGCAGGTTGTTAAAAAAAGTGCAGCAATAAATACCAGGGAAACNGTGTGTTTGGATGTCATGGTCAGAAGCCTCTACTTCAATCTGTGATGGCGAAAATACGACAGTTATGCCTATCGTCATAGGGGACAGCTGTTGCTTAGAATCAGCCACCGTCAAGATCATAGAAACTTACCACTTCAAGGCTAGCAATTACAGCGTAAACCGCAGTAAACCAGAGGATCTGTTCCTTAGAAAGAGGGAAATAACAAGATNAAAAGAAGCGCAATTGAAGCCGAAAAATTGGCCAAATATTGTTACTATAGGACTCTGATTGGAAATTTCAGCTAGTTTTGGATGGCTTCTATGTTGCTGGCTAGTGAAAGTTCTAGTCTAGTGAGAGGTTCAATTCGAGTATTAACGGTAATTGTGAGCACACTATGGGTAATTTTCGATTAGTTAAAAGCATTTGTTTGATAGTTGGTCTGGTACTGGTGTCAATTTCTTTCTCTGAGGGTGGCAGGACACCCCTGAGAGTTAAAAATGGCATAGTGACTAGTGCTTCCAGACTAGCATCTGATGCTGGAGTCAGTGCTCTCAAGCAAGGCGGTAATGCGGTTGATGCGGCCATTACCACAGCCTTTGCCCTAGCGGTGACTTGGCCGTCTGCAGGCAATATTGGCGGTGGTGGGTTTATGGTCTATCACGGCGAAGATGGCCATGCGACAACATTCGATTTCCGAGAGAAAGCTCCCCTTGCGGCTAATGAGCGTATGTATCTGGGGCTGGATGGCAACGTAATTGATAACTCAAACCATATTGGCATGTTGGCAATCGGTGTTCCTGGCACTGTTGCAGGTTTGTGGAAGGCTCATCAAGAATTAGGTAGCCTGCCATGGGCNGATTTAGTGGCTCCCGCAGTTAAATTGGCGCGAGAGGGTATTCCCATGAGCTATTCTCTGTATTCTGGCTTTGCGCGATCAAAGGGTCGGTTCGATCAATATGCTTCTACTGCAGCTAAATTTTTCAAAGCAGATGGCTCCCTCTATGAATTGGGCGAGACTTGGTACCAACCAGATCTTGCTCATACTCTTGAACTTATTCAAGATAATGGTGCCGATGGTTTCTATAAAGGTGAGAATGCTAGTCGTCTTGCTGGTTTTATGGCGGATAATGGTGGCTTAATTACCGAAGAAGATTTGCTGAAATATGAGGCCGTTGAGCGAGAGCCTATTCGTGGTACATATCGAGGCTATGACATTGTCAGCATGCCGCCTCCGAGTTCAGGTGGTGTTGTTCTGGTTGAGATGCTCAATATTCTTGAAGGCTATGACTTAAGCGATATGGGGCATAACTCTGCTCTGTATCTCCATGTCTTGACGGAATCAATGCGCAGAGCCTATGCGGACCGAGCGGAGCATTTGGGCGACCCCGACTTCAATGAAGGTATGCCCCTAGAGCGTCTTTTGGACAAAGACTATGCCTCTAATTTAAGAGGCAGTATCGATATGGACCAAGCCTCTAAGAGTGATCCCAATGGTTTTGCAGAACCCTATGAGAGTGAGGAGACGACTCATTTTTCGGTTGTTGATAAAGACGGCAATATGGTCAGCATGACTTACACTTTGGAATTCGGCTACGGTTCGGGAATCGTTGTTGAGGGTGGCGGTTATTTACTTAATAATGAAATGGGTGATTTCAATGCAGTGCCAGGTGTCACTAATNNGCGNGGTCTCATTGGTACAGCGGCTAATCTGGTCGCACCAGAGAAGCGCATGCTCTCAAGTATGACTCCCACAATTGTTGCTAAAGATGGTAAGCCGGTGTTTACCGCGGGAAGCCCTGGTGGTAAAACTATTATTAATACGACACTGCAATTGATTTTGAACGTGGTCGATCATGATATGAATATTGCTGAATCAGTTGAAGCTGGAAGGATCCATCACCAGTGGTTACCTGATGTGACTAGTATGGAAACAGGTTCACTATCACGGGATACTATTGAGCTTTATGAGGCTAGGGGGCATAGATTCAGGGAACGCGCAGCACAAGGCGCTGTGATGGCTGTGTTCTACGATAGAGTTAACAAGTTATTTGAGGGAGCATCCGATTCTCGCCGTGGAGATGGGGCNGCAGTCGGGTACTAAACTACTAAATCTACTTTTTGGATCCAACTGCTCTAGGAGCATTGCATGAAAACTTCTTTGCTAGGTTTTGCGATTATGTCTTTACTGAGTTCTGCCATGGTGTGGGCAGATGCTTTGGATGATGTTAAAGAACAATTTATCGGCGATTATGAGTTGGTTACTTATGTAAGCTTTCCTGCAGCAGGCGGTGTAATCGATAATGACTATATTGGGCGTCTTAGTTATGACCGTTTCGGCAATATGTCGGGATTAGGAATGCCACGCAATTTACCTGAGCGCCAGTCCACAAGCAGTGAGAGATTAACTTCTGGTTTCGGTTATTGGGGTTCAGTTAGTTTTAATCTTGACAACAACACAGTTATCCACCACGTTGAAGGATCGCCCATGGTGGCTCAGTGGGTTGGCGGTGAGAATGTCCGCTTTTTTGAGTTTGTAGGGAACGATATTTTAAAATTATCCCTCAAAGATCAAAATGGCAGAGTGACAGGTACGCTAACCTGGCAGCGTTTGAAGTAGATTTCTCTGGAGAGTTCCGTCTTCAGCTCTTGCCCCTTTCAGTATATTCTCAATCGCATAGTTTCCTGCATGGGAAGCATACTCATATAGTTTGCCATCTGTCTTAGTAATTGGCAGAGCCGCAACAATCTTGTCGGTAAAAGTGCTCGGACCCTCAATTGAGAATTCGTAATCTAAACTACAATTCTAATTGCCGTTAATTACTTTCATGAACTCAGCCCAGCTCACAGCCCGTCCATGAATAGGGATAATGATATCAACATCTAAGTTTAGACGTAGAACATGGTTATACAGTGCCCGATTGGCAGAACTCGCTGTTTGAGGCAGGGGCTCACCGGCCGGAGGTACGTCGAATAAGTCCGCCTCAATAAGAATTTTCTCTTCGGGCAAATAGGCCACTAACATTCCTTCAACATGGGGCAAAGGATGCACATAGCTGACCTGTAGGTTTCTCTCATTATCGGTTAACACATAGTTCTCTCTTACAGTTTCATACTGGTAACCTTCCGCGAGTTCTGTTGGGGGCCATAGACTCAACATGTCTGGTGATAATGTCCTCGGTGCATAATTCAAAACATCATTGGTATAGAAATCGTAGTTTTTCCAATGAGTAATAATAGTGGCACCGATATGCATAAATGTGCGTAATCCACCTATGTGATCATGGTGTTGATGAGTATTAACAAGAAAGCGAATCGGTTTGTTCGGTATTCTTTTTACTATTTCATCGATGATGGCTAAGTTACGCTGCTCACCCAGAGGAGCTTCCACCACAGCTATATAATCAGCGAATTCCACCACGACACTATTGTGTGATTCTCCGCCATACAGTGAGATACCTTCGGTTATTTCTTCAACTACTAAATTGCTTGCAAAACTTGCATTGAGAACTGAGCTGGGGACGATCACTTCACCGGGGCAGACATTCGCCTCAATGCTCGCTTGACTGCCGCCGAAGGCATTGTGACCTGCATTGACGCTTTGTGCCTGATAGTTGTCATCCCAGCCGGTATGATGGTGCCATGTCGTGGGGAAGCTTATGCCCTCGCCAAGGTCGATGTAATCAGCATTGGAAAATTCATGTTCGTAGTTAGTGTCACCTAGAACGGGGTCAGGAACCCAGGTATGGATTCGCTGTAATAAATTTTCACTGTTGATAGTGGCATCAACACGGTATTTCCCCATTACCGTAATGGACACGATGGTGACTTTCTCAGGGNTGACTGTAGCACCATCTCTACCCATCTCGCCTAGCTCCCAGCGCCAGCTGGCGCGTGGGTTCGCTCCTGGTAGCATNGCAGCTTTAAGAAATCCATGGGGGTTTAACCACATATCTAACTGCCAACGTTCGGCATCAATGGAAGGTGCGGCTCGTGGGGGAGCATCGTCACCATCTTTATGCCAGGCGTAGTCTCCATTTAACAAAAAATGTTGGCGAGTCTGTTGTTGAATCGGAGTTCCCCCTTTCCACCCCAAACCATATTTCCAGGAGGCAGGATTATTGCCAGGTTCACGATCAAAGCTTTCGCTCATTCGTACATTGTCCCAATCAATAATTCTGGAATAGTTGCGGAGAGGTTCACCGCGCGGCCAATCCACTTCATAGCCGTTTAACCTCTGCTGACCTACCACGCCAGAGTAGGCAGTGCCCGAGATAGATAGACAAGACAGTTTGTCAGTTCCGATAGCGGCAGAAGCCTCACGGAGGACCGGGTAGGGATCGATATATCCCGCCGGGAACTCTTGAGCGAGGAGGTTATTGGAAAATAGAATTGCTAGTGTGATGATTTTTGCGTGTTGCACTGGAAACCTCCGGCAATTAATTTGTTATTGATAGAGAGATAGTCACAGAGTAATGGAGCTTTGGGGGCTTTACAATGCTTGGACTGATAGCAAGAATGGAGCACTACTCTCTATTAAATTAACTTCAAAAAAGCGTTTTTAACTACCATAGGCAGTATGTGGTATAAAAAGCTCTGGATCAGAATTAAAGAAGCTTCTCGATGGCCAATAACAATAATAGTCCTCTGGCGACACGACTCAGGCAAGAAATGCAAGGTGATGTATTTTTTGATTCCTTCAGCCGCGGTCGTTACAGTACCGACGCTTCAATCTATCAAATTCAACCAATAGGTGTAGTTGTTCCGGAAACGGAAGCCGATGTTGAGATTGCCGTTCAGATTGCCGCTGATCAAGGGATCCCGGTTCTCCCCAGAGGGGCAGGAACCTCTCAAACAGGGCAGGCAATCGGTGAAGCTCTAATGATTGATACCACCAAGTACTTGCGCAATATTCTAGATTTTGATGCTGAAAATAAGACAGTTTGTGTTCAACCTGGGTTGGTGTTGGATCACCTCAACCGCTATCTAAAACCCCATGGTTTGTTCTTCCCGGTTGACGTTTCCACAGCTAACCGAGCAACTCTAGGAGGCATGAGTGGCAACAATAGTTGCGGAGCTCGTTCTATTCGATATGGCAATATGGTCCATAATGTGAAGAGCATCGAAGCCTTACTCGCCGATGGGGTTAAAGCACACTTCCAGCTCTTGGATAAAAGTGCCNGTGTTGGAGAGANTTCTTATCAAGCCAAGGTGGAAAAACTTCTCTCNCTGGGNAAAAGAGAAGCAGAAGAAATTCAAACACGTTTTCCAGATNTACTGCGCCGGGTTGGCGGCTATAATATTGATGAGTTAGCAAAATGTCAGCCTAATATGGCCAGTTTATTGGTAGGTTCTGAAGGCACCTTAGCGTTTTTTCAGCGAATTCATTTGAAACTTCAGCAGATTCCTAGTCATAAAGTATTGGGTGTATGTCACTTTCCAACTTTCTATGAGGCAATGGAGTGCACTCAACATATCGTCAAGTTGAATCCAACTGCAGTTGAATTGGTTGATCGCACGATGATCGATTTGGCGAGGGACATCCCAATTTATGCCCCCACTGTAAATCGGTTTGTTAAAGGTGAGCCACAGGCGCTGTTGTTAGTTGAGTTCGCCGGAGATGATAGATCTGAGCAGCTCAAAAACCTGAGGGATTTAGTTGAGTTACTGGCAGATAGGGGCTTCGCAGATGCTGTTGTGGAAGCTACGGATAATGAGTTTCAGAATGCTATATGGGAAGTTAGAAAATCCGGTTTAAATATAATGATGTCAATGAAAGGAGATGGGAAGCCAGTTTCTTTTATTGAGGATTGTGCGGTGCGGCTTGAGGATTTAGCGGAATACACCAGGCGGCTTACTGAAGTATTTGAGAGGAATGGAACTACGGGTACCTTTTATGCGCATGCGTCGGTTGGNTGTCTGCATGTGCGCCCGATACTGAATATGAAAGAAGAAGGTGGCGCCAAGAAAATGCGCGCAATTGTTGAGGAAACCATGGCAATGGTGCGAGAGTACAAAGGCTCTCATTCCGGCGAGCATGGCGATGGAATTTCTCGGTCAGAGTTTCATGAACTCATGTTTGGGCGCCGCATGGTAGAGAATTTTGAAGAAGTTAAAGATTGTCTGGACCCAACTGGTTTATTTAATCCAGGTAAAATTGTTCGTCCTCACAAAATGGATGATCGAACTATTTTTAGATATGCGCCAGGTTATGGTCCAGAAAATCTGGCTACCACGCTAGACTGGACAGTCTGGGGTGGCTTCAATCGTGCCTTAGAAATGTGTAACAACAATGGCGCTTGTCGCAAGNCGGATGTGGGTGCCATGTGTCCCTCTTATNGGGTATCCAATGATGANCAACATTTAACTCGAGGTAGAGCTAACACACTGAGGCTNGCAATTACTGGTCAATTGGGGCCGGATGCGATTGCNTCGAAGGAAATGCGTGAGACTATGGAGCTGTGTGTGAGTTGCAAAGGTTGCAAACGCGAATGCCCNACGGGTATCGATATGGCTAAGATGAAGATCGAATACCTTCATCAATATCACAAACACCACAGCCTGACATTAAAGGAAAAGCTGGTAGCCTATTTGCCCCGATACGCGCCAAAATTAAAACTGTTCGCACCTCTGATTAATCTAAGAGACCAAATTCCTGGGCTTGCTAAACTTTCTGAATTAATTCTAGGTTTTAGTGCACAGCGCAGCTTGCCGCGGTGGCGAAGCGACCATTTTAGTGCAGCTACATTGGGAGATGGGGTTGAGCAATCAAGGCGAGATGTAGTTCTGCTAGTAGATACTTTTAGTACTTGCTTCGAACCTGAAAATGCGCAGGCGGCATTATCTGTTCTTCAAGCTGCCGGGTATACAGTGCATTGCCCTAAATCTATCGATGGTANTCGCTCATTGTGCTGTGGGCGCACGTTCCTCAGTTCCGGCTTGGTTGATGAGGCGCGTGAAGAAGCTATTAGAATGATTGATGCCTTGCAGCCTTTTGTGGAGAAAAAAGTTCCTATCGTTGGCCTGGAACCTTCTTGTTTGCTTACATTGCGCGATGAGTTCCCTTCGCTACTGCCCGGCCCGGCAACGGAAGCCCTTGCAGAAAACACTTTTCTCTTTGAAGAATTCCTTGCCAAAGAAGTGGAGATGGAGACCTTAGCGCTTAAGTTGAAGCCGATCAGGCAAAAGAAGGCTCTGCTTCATGGCCACTGTCATCAAAAGGCCTTTGCTCTCATGTCATCTGTTGAGAAAGTGTTGGCCCTGGTTCCTGAATTAGAAACTGAAACTATTGAATCCAGTTGTTGTGGAATGGCAGGTTCCTTTGGTTATGATGCTAAGAATTATGCTACATCGATGGCTATGGGGGAACTCAGTTTGTTTCCCAGCGTGAGAGAATCGAGTAGTGATACTCTGATCGTAGCTGATGGTACCAGCTGCCGCGGTCAAATTAACCACGGTACTGGACGTGATGCTCTGCATGTTGCTCGAGTTTTGGAAATGGCTTTAGATAATTAGCCCTATAGTTCTAGATAAAGCCAGCACTCCACATCACACAGACCGTCATAAATGAAACCAAGCCGCCGACTAGTGTGGCCCCCCCATAACTAAAAACAGCGTCGGGCACGCTAAGCCGAGAAAGCGACGTGCAGACCCAGAAATAACTGCTATTAACGTATTTAATAATTACTGAGCCACTAGCACCTGCCAGCATTGCCGCTTCTGGAGAAAGGCTCAGGCTTCCCAGCATTGGCGCAACCAATGATGCAGCGGTTATAACTCCTACAGTAGTAGAGCCGGTAATAAGGTTTCCTATTATCCCGATTACAAAGGGTAGTAAGATTGTTGGCAAGCCGTAGTCAGTGAACATAGCCGCAATAAAATCCACCGCTGGCGTACCACGTAATATCGCACTAAGTGATCCACCAAGGCCGGTAACCACAAGAATCATCGCTGATGTTTTTAGTGCAGATTCGACCCATTCATCTTTGGCTCTTTCTTTTGCGTCTGCACTCTTGATATTGCGATAAGCTAACCAAACCCCCACTGAAAGAGCCACCACAGGCCAACCAAGATAGAGAAATAAAGTTCGAAGGAAGTGGCCTTCTTCGAAGACTAATGCCACAACACTTTGTGCCGCAATCAGCATAATGGGAATTACTATTGGCGTGTATGAGCTTAGGGTGCTGGGTAATTGGTCAGGCGGAATCTCGTCAAAATTGGAACCATCGAATTCATCGGATGCCATGGTTTTAATCCGTGGTCCTGCGACATAGACTCCCCACGCCCAACAGGCGAGTGAGCCAAAGAAACAGGCAATGCCACCGAAGATAATTGTTTTGCCTATATCAGCTTCTAGCAATGCCGCTGCCGCTAAGGGGCCAGGAGTTGGAGGCACAATTGCATGGGTTAGCTGCAGCGCNCCAACTAATCCTGTAGACATTACGGCAATACTTACTCCCATAGTTTTTGCCGCCGAGTGCACCAGAGGGTTTAAGATCACATAGGCAACATCTGAAAAAATTGCAACACCGATGATAAAGCCAGTAAGAGTTAGAGCTAGGGGCATGCGCTGCGATCCAACTAAATTTACCATTGATTTGGTGATGACTTGAATCGCACCGGTGTGTTTAAGAGCTTCTGCGATTATGGAGCCGAGAACAATTACCACTCCAATCGACCCAAGGGTGTTGCCAAAGCCGCTTTCAAAAGCATCGATAAAATTATTTTGTTGTACTCCTGGCAATATGCCAAATAACATAATGGGAATTAACAAGGCGAAGAAAACATGCCATTTCCATTTTGCGATTAGAAATAAAAGAAGAAATATAACGACTGCGAAACCTGCCAGTGAGATAGCGGCGCTGGTATTAACTGCAGTTGAAGGGTCCATGATAACTCCAGAGATTTTCTAATTAAGGGTGCTATGCTTCTCTTGATTTTTATTTCTAAATTTAAATTTTTTGGAAAACTAGTTTATAAAAGTAGTGTGAAGGGGATTAGCTTCGGAGTAGCTAGTTAGAGGACAGATAGTTAAGCGCTGCCTCAATGCCTCCCTTGCTGTGTGAGATATTACTAATAGCTAGCCCCATTTCTACACCAGATAAAGTGCCAGCCAACATCAGGTCATTGAAATCCCCAATATGTCCAATNCGNAAAATTTTACCTTTCAATTTTCCGAGCCCAGTACCTAATGACATATTAAACTTTCTAAGAATAGTATTGCGTAAGCTATCCGCATTTTCTCCTTCAGCCACGAATACTGCGGTTGTCGAATTGGAATACTCAGCTGAATTCTTACAGACGATTTCTAGCCCCCAAGCTTCTACAGCTCTGCGTGTCGCTTCAGCAAGACGCGCGTGTCGCTGAAATACTTCATCCATTCCCTCGCTATGCAAAAGGTTAAGTGCCTCATCTAATCCATAAAGTAAATTGGTGTTTGGCGTATAAGGGAAATATCCGCGATCATTATTCTCTATCATGACATCCCACTGCCAGTATGAGTGCTGGGATTTAGAGGATTTTGAAAATTCTATGGCTTTTTCGCTAGCGGCGTTGAAGCAGAGTCCAGGCGGTAGCATAAGACCTTTCTGAGAAGCGGAGATAGTTACATCAACCTTCCACTCATCATGCTTGAACTCCGTACAAGCCAAAGATGAAACTGCATCAACCATAAACAAAGCAGGNTGCTTTGCTGCATCAATCGCGCTGCGAATTTTTTCGATCTGGCTAGTAACACCTGTCGAGGTTTCAGTATGAACAGCCAGCACTGCCTTAATAGATTTGTCGGTATCTGCCCGCAAACAATCTTCGACACGGTTGGGGTCAATTCCCGTCCGCCAGTCTCCTTCAATCCAGTCGACTTCAAGCCCTAATTTGTTCGCTACTTGCTTCCACAAAGTAGCGAAATGACCAGTTTCAAAAGCCAGTACGCGATCACCCGGCGACAGCGTGTTCAACAAGGCACTTTCCCAGCCGCCGGTTCCAGATGCAGGAAATATAAAGATGGATGCGCTGGTGTTAAATATCGGAGCTAGCTTGTCGAGAATCCGGTTGGTAAGTTCTGGAAAATCTGGTCCTCTATGATCAATGACCGGTTGAGTCATTGCTCTTAAAACGCTATCCGGGACATTAGAGGGGCCGGGTATCTGCAGAAAGTGTCTGCCAGCTTGGAATGAATTTGAATTACTCATGACTTATAGTTTCTGTAGATTATTGATTATTAGGAGCCAGAGCAAAGTACACATCGAAAATCTAGTTAGCCTAGCGCATGGAGATAGCATAGCGCAATTGTGATGTGATCTGGTTACTGCAGGCCCGGCTGATAAGTTCGCTCTAGGTTTTCTTCAATATCCTCACGATAAAATAAAACATCACGAAAATTTCCTCGGGCATACATCTGTGCTTGATCAGCGAAATGTTCGGAAGCGGGNTCGCTATTTAAGCCGCCAACTGTAATCGCCTTGGCTCTAANTCGATCACCGAATTCCACTGCAGCCACGAAACTATTTCCACTAGTGCCATACATGCGTTTTGTGCCGGGATAAGTTCTTGCGCCGAAGGAAGCGAGAGAGCCCCAACGGGAACTGGCAAAACCGACAGCTATACTTGGTTTGCTATCATCGAATTGTTGAATAATGTTGCCATTGTTTCGTTGATAGCGATTTATTTCACCCCAAGGCACTTGCCAGCTACCAAAATCCGCCGTGAGTTTTTCCGCAGCGATTCGAAGTGCTCTTAGTTTCTGTGATGTACTCGACTGTTCAATCATATAGTCATAAATACTGATGCCCGCAGCGGCAGCGGCGTTACTTAACGAGCTGCGCATTTCCTCTGCCCAGTAGATGGCTAGAGAAGTAGCCTCTGAATCTACTGAGGCTTTTAGGTCCCAGTTGCGAAGTAGGTCTATGTATAACAAGGTTTCGGATTGAATAGGAAATTGCTGCTCTTGATTGTCATTAGTTGTGGTGATTAAAATCAATTCAGGCACTAATTGCTCAAATGCAGTTAGAGTTGGTTCATAGGCAGCTTCTATAAGAGTATCCAAGGTGAAGTCAGATTTGTGTGCCAAAACTTTTACCGCGTGAATTCCACGAAAATTCTCTGGGTTATTAGCCATNTAGATCGGGTAATTTTCCTTCTTTGGACTAAATTCGCCTGCTGCTGAAAACGGAGTGTTGTTNGTATTTTGTATCCATCCATTGGGTGGATTTAAAAGATTAATGGTTTCTTCTACCGTGTGAAGGCCTCGCCATTCGGTCGCAGGGTTGGAACCGTCAAGGGGTAAGTTCCAATCGAATTGGGTGTCTCGCACCGGAATAAAATTACCGTGGAAGTAAGCGATGTTTCCATCTGAGTCTGCATAGACTGTATTGTTAGAAGAATTTGTTTGCAGTTTCATGGTGTTATGAAATTCTACATAATTTTTTGTCTTGGTTCGTGTGTATGATTGTATTAAGGCATCGACTGGTGATTGCATGAGTTTGATACTTACCCACTTGCCATCTTGTTCTCTAATGACTGGGCCATGATGGCTGTGGTAAACAGTAAATTCCTTAGAGGCAATCGATTCGCCCGCCTTGTACTGCAATACACGAGAAGACTCTTCTAGCTTTCTCTCTTCGTCCCCGTAGGCATAGTAATAACCATCATTTTTTTCAATTATAGTTTCCAAATATTCATCAATGGCATCCGCTCGGCTGGATGTGTGCATCCAACCGGTGTTTTCATTAAAACCTTGATAGACAAAAAATTGGCCCCAGGTGACAGCGCCATATGCGTTTAATCCCTCTTCGCTCACCATATGAAGTTCGGAACGAAAGAAGAATGAAGTATGCGGATTAATTAGGAAGAGTGCGTTGCCGTTGGCTGTATTGGCCGGTGAAATAGCAAAGCCATTAGACCCTCTTGGTTCTTCATCCTTTGGGGCTGAATTATTAGCAAGCAAATTTGAATCGGAGCGACCTTGTTCATCTCCATAAAATGATTGTAATGAATTCAAATCGACCCTTTCTATATCNCCACCAATGCTACCTTCGGTGAAACTCAAGGCCATCCAGGGTTCGAATTTTTGGATTACCCTTGGCTCTACTTCTGGATGATTATAAAGATAGTAGTTTAGGCCATCGGCAAAGGCATTCATTAGTGACTGCAACCAAGCTGGGCTGCTCTGCTCTGGTAGTGCTCTTGTAAATCTTCGGGTTGAATAAACAATTGCATGCGAAGATCCTGATAAATCGCTGATTCTCCCTCAGCTTCAGCTAANAATCCCATAGCATTGATGTAATTGGTTTCCACGCGATTAAAATCATCTTCAGCTTGGGCGAATAGGGTGCCGAATACGGTGTCGGCATCACTACGCCCATAGATGTGGGGAATGCCCCAGTGATCTCTCAGAATAGTTACATTGGCAGCATGTTGTTCCCAGCGTTGCAGTTCTGCAGGGCTAGCATTGATAGGTGAGGCTTGCACGAAATCAGCTGTTGGATTTGACTCATCAGCGGGGGTGCAACGAATCACAACAGACATTAGAGCTAATGCAAATAGCGTGGTCTTATTCATTTTCTATAAGGCTCAAATTTAGATTTCGTTCGGCGAAAGGTTTAGCAACTAAGTTATCTTCTATTAAATTAGCTCTGAATTGCACAAACTCTCTTGCAGTGTGGAGAATGTATCCGTTCATATTACTAATGAGAGCGGAGTCAGCGACCGCTGAATGAGATGGCAGCAAGAAAATAACCGATAGAAATAAAGTCATTTTATTATTGGAACAATTGTACATAGCTAAAGAGTGGCAGTAAATATGTAGGCTTGAGACTAAACCTAATAACTAATAATGTCATGAGATAAAAATATTAAATAAAGAGTGGCAGTAAATATGTAGGCTTGAGACTAAACCTAATAACTAATAATGTCATGAGATAAAAATATTAAAGTGAGTACGTCGCTGGGAATTAGGGAGCAAGACAAAATTATCAGAGCTAAAAAAACCCGACTACCTTCCGGTGGTCGGGTCCTGGTAAAATCCTGGAGCAATTAATCTCCCTGATCTGCTTCAACATATCTGAAGAAGCCAAAGAACATTTCTTGCCAGGTTTGTTCCCCCCAGGTCAAAGTCTGTGATGGGTCTGGATTATCTGGATTGCTAGAGGAATTGTCGAAAGTTCCGCGAAATACCATTTCAGTTCCAGCTGGCAGGAATAACGGTTCTTTAAAGTCGTAAGTTTTCTGCCAGTTAAATTGGTAATTAGGTACGTTTAGAACTTCTTCTATGCGGCCATCGGGATATACCAACTTGAAGTTGGCGTCGGAACCGCGGTAATGCATATGTGGTCCGAGCATAGTCAAATAAGAATCTTTTCGAAATTTCTTAGTGGCAACCATTTCATGGTTTTTATCAAAGGGTTCAATATTAATATCAAGATCTGCAGCCGAGCCACCTAAAATTTGCTGCTCAGGTTCTTCGTCCCATAGATAAATACCAATTTCTGAAGCATCTACAGCCTCTTTACCAGAAGTCGTGTAGTGCATCTGCAAGAAAAGGCCACCACCAGCTTTTAATGGGTAACCGGAATTTTCCGGATAGAGATTTAATTCATTGCCCGGAGCGTAAGCACCGAGGCCAATTCCTTGGTTAAGAATCTCAAACTGACTCATCCCATCAGGGCCGTATGAGAAGGCGATGATGTGGTGAAGTACTGTAGTATCACCAGCTTCGAATTCTACTGCCTTAACCCAAATGTCTTCTTCGAGATTCAGAGGAATCCGGAGGTTGCGGTAATCTTGTACGCCGGTTGCAGGGATCTGCTGTTCTGGAATCGCTACTATGATATCCGGCTCACCGTTAAGCCATTTAACCGGCAGAGGGCGCAACTTTGCTAGGGGATCAACGCCGTCATTATTCATTGAACCACCATCGATCCAATGCACTACCTTCTGCGTTTCTTCTGTGGTTATATAATTAACATTATGAAAAACATTCGCATATTCCTGATCGATTTGACCAGGAGGCATGCGCTTGGTGATGAGTGTTTCGCGAATCATCGGAGACCAGCCTTGGATCATTTGATGACTGTTCATTGCAAATGGAGCGATGCCGCCTTCCTGGTGACACGTTACGCAGCGCTGTTCAAGAATTGGCGCGACATCATTGGCATAGGATACTGAGTCTAAATGAGCAGTCTTGGCGGCAAATTCGATTTCATCGCCTTTGCTAGCTAGCTGCTCGGTGCTGATTTCTTCATCGGCAAGAACGGCAGTGAGTGCATCGAACAAATAGTGCTCTGAAGCACGTCTTGCACGAGAGCCTTCGGAGAAGCGATTATTTAGAGCACCACGATAGAGAACTTCACGTGCGCTTGGATCGAGGATTACAACTTCTGCAACACGGCTAAGGCCCAGTTCTTCGGAGACAAGCAGTGTGTCGTCGAGAAGGATGCGCATGGCGATATCTTCATCCTTTGCTTCTTTTCTCATTTCCGCTTTGTCAGCAGTCGCTGTGGTATCGATAACAGCGAAACTAACAGCTTGGTCAGTAAATTGATCAGCAACATCATTAAGATCAGCAATTGCACGACGTGCATCGCGGCTGCTCTTGTCATAGGCGAATAATACTACGGCCTGCTTATCCAGCTGACGGCTAAGTTGGAAAAACCTGCCTTCGGAATCGATAAGTGAGAAATCACTTATACGTTCTGCGGCATTGACGGGAAGGCCAAAAAATACAGACAAACCTGCGATCGCCGCGTTCCTGGCTAGTGTGGAAATTTTAACCATCTTGCTCTCCTCAAACTTTTTTCAATGGAAATATAGCTTTCTTAATTATGATGAATATTAGCTATCAGTTACTAAGAATGCTTCCTGATAATTAAAAAGGTTTGAATTTTTTAAGAATCCGTTAGCTATTTTGCTCTTAAGTTCTGTGCTCTAAACCTTTTCAGGCGAATGACCTGATGTTTTCATGCCTATCAACAAGGCGCAATCGAGCGTCTACTGGTAACAAATAATAAAAACATTTTGAAAATACTTGCTTCGCACTTGATCTATCATCAGTCATGAAAACATCTAAGCAGTAATCGGTTTATCCATAGCATCCGGACGATACAAAATATCGGTAGGATCCACAGAATTGGTTATGCAGTGGAAACTTATATTGTCCATGTCAGCGGTGTTTTCCGGGTCGTAAGAGGACCGTACCGCATAAACCGGCTGAGAATGATTGATATTTAGCATAGAATACAGCTCAAACTTCCCTCAGTGATTGAGTATTATCAGGTATTTGCCGGCTTGGTTGGCACAGTAAAGTGGGATATAGATAAGATTTATGAAAATCGGTTGCGCCTCCATAATTTTGTCTTTTTTAATACTTTTACAGCCAACTGGCGTAGCCCAGTCGGCGGAGTATCGTATTGAGCATTGTCTCTCACGTTGTCCAGTTGGAAGCGATAGTGATTCTCACCTTGTTCTCAGACCTATTTATGCACTTTCCTACAATATTAAAAATAAAGTGGCAGACTGGGTAGCGTACAAAGTTTCTGCGGCCACAATTGGGGTAGCGTCCAACCTTTCTCGCGTGCCGGTGTCAGATAATTTTATAAGTGAAACCTTAGAGGTTTCTGACTTTGAGGGGGCCGCCGAGCAGGGTCTGGTGCTTTCGCGGTTTGTGTCATTAGTAAATTTTGCCGGCACGCCA
>JGI26060J43896_10000195_pt1 | contig 21164 bp, 20 predicted proteins | sample MarorgKNORR_S2LV_6_FD_43896 | JGI IMG/M metagenome (IMG submission 43896) | reverse complement strand
CCAACCTTGATATCAGGATGGTTGGAAGCCGCTACATTGGCATAACCCATGGCCGGCACACGTCCGAATCCATCGGTGGTTGGAAAAAATTGCCAATACCCCAAGGTGTCACCCGCCAGGCAATATGAAATATTATTAGCAGTGAGTGCAAACCGATCGATAGCAAAGAGTACTTGATCAGTATCAAGGTTGCCGTCAAAACTTGTGGTGTTGACTCGGGTGTTGGTCCATTGATCTTTTTGCACCTCAAAGGTGGTGATGTCAATCGGGTTAGTCAATATCGAGTCCGTAGATTCTGATCACATTGTCTCGTAACAGTTTTCTTCTGACTTGTGGTTTGAGGTTCAGTCCATCAATATCATCGATTGATTTTTTAAACTCCAAGACGGGAAAATCCGTTCCGAAGATGACTTTGTCTTGCCCATAACTATTAAGGTAATGAATGAAACTTTTTGGCCAGTACTTCGGTCTGTGAGCATCGCTTCCTATATAAATGTTTTCATGCTTCCANGCCATGGAGATCATCTCTTCATGCCAAGGAATACCGACATGAATGCCAATTAATTTTAATTCAGGAAAATCGCAAGCCACCGTATCCAATGTGATGGGTTGACCGACACTTCGAGTGCGGTATTCTTTTGAGTAAACCATCGATTGTCCGACTTGCATTTGAATGGGGACATCAAGCTCACAACACTTCATNTAAAAAGGGTAATACTTGGCATGATCAGGAGCCAACTCATACCAATGNGGGTAGAGATGAGCCCCTATAAANCCCATATTGGTCACTGCGTCTTCAAAGGCTCGAACCCCGTCCATCCCATCGAAGGGATCAATGCCAGCAAGACCNTAGAANCGATCGGGGTATTTCTCACAAGCTCGCGCCACCACTTCATAGGGCATGTGATAACAACCGGGCATACCAATGCGACCTGAATGGGCAGCAATGAGAAAAGCTTTTTCAATGCCAGCTTCTTCCATTTTTTCAATCATTTGTTCCAAGCTCAAACCGGCCATTAAACCGCTTTGTGCATTCATTTTATCGACGAAGAATTCATCGCCCCAGTCGGGTCGATGAGACAGCGCTTCATCGGTCCAAATATTCACCACCGCGTCGATGGCTTTATAATCATTTTTTGTTTGGTCAGACATATTAATTTTTTGATGTTTTTAGAATTTAGACAATAGCAAATATTCCCTGAATATACTATGATATCGCTGACGTGCAAGGGGTGGCAGTAATGCCTGAGATCTAATTTAGGGGAACCCTTTGAACCTGAACCATCTAATTATGGCGGAGGAATAGCATGCTATTTTTACAATTGAAAAAAACGGGTGAGGGGCTTTGTGCAATATCGCACAGGTTCTGTTCCATGCAAATGGCGGAGGTGTACCATGACTAAGTCTTTTAAAGACTATTTTGATCCTATTGAATTCTCATATTATTTAATCACTGCAGTGATGTTATTTTTATGCATGCCGTTGCATGCCGATGACATTGAAGAGATTGTGGTTCGGGCGAGTTATCGTGATACCGCATTGAATCAGAGCGATGGCAGTATTTTGGTGATCGNTGAAGATCGCTTGGATGGTGAGCCAATGAAGCATTTTGAGCAGCTCTCATTTTTGATTCCCAATCTTAATTTTTCAGCCAGTGATTCCCGACCACGATATTTTCAGATTCGAGGGATAGGCGAGCGATCCGGTTATGAGGGCACGCCTAATTCTTCCGTTGGTTTTATGATCGATGACATTGATTTTTCAGGACAAGGTGGCATTGCCACGGGTTTTGATTTGGAACAGGTTGAAGTGCATCGAGGTCCTCAGGGATCAAGAATGGGAGCCAATGCATTGGCTGGCATGATCTATATTCGATCCAAAGAACCCACCGATACTTTTGAAGGTTTGACTGAGGTCAATCTTGGTTCCGATGGCATTGCCAGTATTGGCTTTGCGATGGGTGGACCGATGCAAGGTAATCCAGCTGTTAAATACCGTTTTTCTTTAAGACAAGATGACAGCGATGGGTTTAGAGACAATCTGTATTTAAAGCGAGATGATACCACTGGCAAGGATGAGCTTACCGGTCGTTTAAAGATTAATTGGCAAGCCAATGACACGACAGTTGTGGATATGCTCTTGCTTAATGTGGATGCCGATGCAAGTTCCGATATGTGGGCTACTGATGGCAGTTTAAATACTTTGTCGGATAAACCCGGTGTGGATTCACAAGACACCAATGCCTTGGGTTTGAAAGTCAATCATTTGGCAGACGGCTATCAATTTCAGAGTCTCAGTAGTGCCACCCATTCTGACATTGTGGTCAGTTATGATGCCGACTGGAGTAACCCAGAATCTAGTGCTCCTTATATTTATGATTTTTTCTCTGAGACTAAAAGATCAAGGCGATCGTTCAATCAAGAATTTAGATGGTTGTCCAATCCAGCCGATTTTAATTCAGACAAACGATTAGAATGGGTATTGGGCCTTTACTATCTCAGCTTGGATGAGCGAAATGACAAAATGGATTTAGGCATCTACAGCAATCCCTTCAGCGGTCGTTCTCCTTATTTGGTGGATTCTGCTTCTACGAATAATTACGATTCTGAGAACACTGCTTTTTTTGCCAGCTTTGATTATTTAATTTCTCCCACCACAACGCTCAGTTTGGGACTGCGTTGGGAAGACTGGCAAGCCAATTACGATGATACTTATGGCGAGGTATTTTCACCTGAAGACCAAATGCTTGGCGGTAAGTTCTCTTTATTAAATGAATGGAATGAGCATACCAATGTTTATGTGAGTGTTGGTCGAGGTTATAAATCCGGTGGTTTTAATCTAGGCACAGGATTGCAGGGGACCACATCGGATGTAAATTTAATGTACGATCCTGAATATCTTTGGAATTATGAAATGGGTGTCAATATCCGTTATCCTGAGTCTAATATGACTTTGGATACCGTTGTTTTTTATTCCGATCGAGACAATCAGCAAATTTTGTCTTCCACCCAAGTTGACCCTAATGATCCCAATACTTTTTTGTTTTTAACTCAAAATGCAGCAGCAGGTGAGAACTATGGTGTTGAAATGAATTGGACTGCAACGCCAACTGATAGCATTAATCTTTTTGCTTCACTGGGTTTGTTGCGAACAAAGGTTACTAAATATGGCTCTCAAAGTGATTTGGAGGGTCGCGATCAAGCCCATGCCCCTCGAACCAGTTATGCAGCGGGTATTAAATGGAAACCAACCAATGAGGTTTATGTCTCTCTTGATGTCACTGGAAAAAGTGGTTTTTATTATTCCGATTCTCATAATAATAAATCCAAATCTTATGCTTTAACCAATCTTGTGATTGGTTATCAGCAAGATCAATGGAGCTATGAATTTTGGGCTAGAAATATCTTTGATAAGTATTATTCCGTTCGCGGATTTTATTTTGGTAATGAACCACCCAGATTTCCAGCAACGCTCTATCAAAGGCAAGGCGATCCGAGGCACATGGGCGTCTTAGTCCGATATGAGTTTTAACACTGTAATAACAAATTTGCCTGAAATCATTGCGGTGATTTTGGCGATTGTTTATTTGATATTGGCAGTGAAACAGAATATTTGGTGCTGGACTGCTTGGATTATGAGTTCCTGTCTTTATTGTTACATCATGTATAGCGTCGGTCTTTATATGGAATCGGGCCTGCAAGTCTTTTATATCGCAATGGGATTCTACGGTTGGTCGCAATGGATGAAGTCCAAATCAGAGTCGGTTTATGAAGTGTTTACCTGGACTCCGATCCAACATATTTTATCCATCTTATTGATCTTATTTCTCACTGTTTCTTCTGGCTATTTGCTGGATCGGTTTACTGAAGCAGCTCTCCCATTTTGGGATGCTCTGACTACCTGGGGCGCTATTGTTACCACTTATATGGTTGCTAAGAAAGTCTTAGAGAATTGGGTTTATTGGTTCGTTATTGATTTGATTTCTGTTTTTCTGTTTGCTTCAAGAGAACTCTACTTAACTGCTTTTTTGTTTTTCTCTTATCTTTTTATCATTGTTATAGGGTATCGATCTTGGAATCGGATTCGACTGAAAAATGTCTGATCTTTTGTATAAGCTGGAATCCATTAGAGGATCGATAGAAATTGGTGCTTTGATTAAAGATGGACCGGTTTCAGAAATATATGCTTGTTCCTTTAAAGGCGACCAGGGAGTGGTTAGAATTGATAAAAAGGTTATACAGCATTTAAGTTTAAATCGAATCAAAGAGACACAACTGCTTGAATCCATTGCAGCTTATGACTATGCCCCTGAAATACTCCATTCAGATCCTGAGAATGGATTGCTCATTACTCGACTGATTGAAGGTCAGTCATTGACACAATCATCCATTCGCAAACCTGTTCATCTAGAACAGTTAGCACAAGCTATGCATATGATTCATCATATAGAGCTAAAGATTGAAGCCATTGAATTTAAGCATTTTATTCAAAACTATGAAAAGGAATTAAAAGGTATGCAGCATTCCAAACTCATTGATCAAGGTTTGTCTTTGTTTAGAGAGTTAGATCAAAACAATGAAAGTAAATGTCTTTGTCACAACGATCTCAATTACACAAATATTATAATTTCAGATGGCATTAAGATCATTGATTGGGAGTATGCAAGTTTGAACAATCCTTATTTTGACTTGGCTACAGTGATTAATTTCCATGATTTAAGCGAGAGTGAAATGGAGCTATTCTTATCTCATTATGATCAAGGATTAAATTCCATTGACCTTCAATTGCTAAAGTCCTGGCAACAAATGTTGCAGTATATTAATATCTTTTGGCTTATGATTTTGCAAAAATACGATACAATATCCGATAAGGAAAAATCATGGATGGGTGATCTGGAAAAGCATTTATCTTAAAAAAATAGGTTGAGAGTTTATGGCTAAAATAAAAACATTCGATTTCGATACATTATCTAATCATGCTGGACAAAGACCGGATAAGGAAACTGGTGCAAGAGCTGTTCCTATCTATCAGAGTGCTTCATTTGTTTTCAGAGATTCTGATGCAGGTGCAGCCATGTTCAATATTGAAAGAGGTGGCCATGTTTATTCAAGAATCTCAAATCCAACCAATGCGGTATTGGAAGAGAGAATTTCTGCTCTTGAAGGAGGCGTTGGTGCCGTCGCAACAGCCAGTGGTCAAGCGGCTGTGTTTAATGCAATTGCCACTCTAGTAGATCAAGGTGGCCACATTGTATCTTCACATGCACTTTATGGCGGAACTCATAACTTGATGGAGTATACTTTGCCTCGCTTTGGGATCAATACAACATTCGTGGATCCCAATGACATCGAGGCATTTCGAAGCGCTATTAGACCAGAAACACGACTCATTTTTGGAGAAACAGTTGCCAATCCAAGAACGGAAGTTTTGGACATTCCAAAAGTAGCTGAGATCGCACATGAGCATCACATACCTTTAATACTTGATTCAACGACAACGACTCCTTATTTAATTCGTCCCTTTGATCTGGGTGCTGATATTGTGGTTCACTCTGCCACTAAATTTCTCAGTGGTCATGGAACAGTAATGGCAGGACTGATTGTTGATGGTGGCACCTTTGATTGGGAATCATCGGATAAATTTCCTCAAATGACAGAAAAATATGCGGGCTTTCATAACTTATCTTTTGTCGAGGAGTTTGGTCCTGCTGCCTATATTGCAAGAGTCAGAAATGAGGCTGCTCGAGATTTTGGAGCCTGTTTAGCTCCTAATTCATCTTTCTTAGTTCTCAATGGCATGGAAACGCTTTCTGTAAGAATGGATAAACACATAAGCAATACTAAAAAAGTCGTGGATTATTTAAAAAATCATGAAGTGGTGGATTGGGTGAGTCACCCAGATCTTGAAAACCATCCAAATCATGAATTAGCAAAAACTCTTCTGCCCAAAGGATCGACAGCCGTTTTCAGCTTTGGTATTAAAGGAGGCAGGAAGATTGGACAAATCTTTATTGATCGGTTGGACTTATTCTCCAATCTAGCCAATATTGGTGATTCTAAATCGTTGGTCATACATCCAGCCAGCACAACGCATCAAAGAATGTCAGTAGAGGATCTTGAAGCAGCTGGTATATCGGAAGGATTGATTCGTCTGTCCATTGGTATTGAGTCTGCTGATGATTTAATTGAAGATCTTGAAAAAGGATTTAGGGCTGCTGCTAAGGCACTCTAGATAATGACAAAGGAGAAACATGTATATAAACGTTGAGAATCAAAAAACTTATATTGCCACTGGAAGTAAGGATCATGTTGAGGGAAGAATAGGTATGACCTTCATTCATGGCACAGGCATGGATCATACGGTTTGGACATTAGCAGGCAGACATTTTGCCAGACGTGACTTAAATATTTTAGCCGTTGATTTACCTGGCCATGGACACTCTGATGGTGAATTAATTCCATCCATTGAAGGAATGGCAGATTGGGTCATTAAGGCAATGGATGCTGTGGGCCAAGAAAAATCAATTATTGTTGGACACAGCATGGGTTCTCTAGTGGCCTTTGATGTAGCAGCAAGATACCCTGATCGTATAACTGCGCTTGCGATGGTTGGTACTGCAATGCCAATGCCAGTAGGAGAAGTATTGTTAAATAGTGCAAAAGAAAATAGCCCTTTAGCCAAAGACATGATTAATTTTTGGTCTCATAGTCAGTCTGCTCATTTGGGCGGATCACAAGTTCCAGGTACTTGGATGATTGGTAAATTAAACAGATTACTGGAACGAGCAGGGCCTGGCGTTATTCATAATGATCTCTTGGCTTGTGCAGAATATTCTCAAGGCATGGAAAGAAGCCAGAATGTGGAAGCTCCTACACTACTTATTTTGGGAGAGGATGACATGATGACTCCCGTAAAAAGTGCAAAAGCAATAGCAGATGCAATCCCTGAATCAAGAACGGTTGTTCTCCCAAATTGTGGTCATGCAATTGTAAATGAAGCGCCAAATGAAATGTTGGATGCCCTAGTCACTATCATCTAGTTGATCATCTTTTAATTATGCCAGTTGTTGCTCATCCAAAGCTTCCATCTCTTGATAGACCTGAATTAAAAAAAATTCTTGAGATTAATCATTGGTCTAACGCCAATGATACTCATAAAGAGCTTCGTATAGTCTTGTTAAATTTAATGCCAGATGCAGCCCTGCAAGCTACAGAAAGACAATTTATAAGAATGCTTGGTTCTAGCAATGAGTTTTTGGTGCATGTGTATCCAACTTCTATAGATATAGGTTCCAGAGGTCAAGAATATCAAAAGTATATTCAAGATCACTACAATGATATTCAATCAATTTATGATATGAAGATTGATGGTCTTATTATTTCTGGAGCTAATCCTTCTAAACCAAATATGTCAGAAGAATCTTTTTGGGATCCTTTGATTGAAGTAATGAAATGGGCTGATGAAGATGTGAGCTCAATCCTATGTTCATGTTTAGCCACACATGCTTTGATGAAGGCTAAATTTAATATTGATCGAAAAATAAGAGATAGTAAGTCCTGGGGCGTATTTTCTCATGATTTATTAAATACAAATCATCCAATGATACGAGATCTTGCCAATAACTTTGCAGGTCCTCATTCTCATTACTATGATATTCCTAGTGAAGAAATTGAGAAAACTGAATTACAAATTTTGGCAGAAAATAATGAGGCAGGTTTCTTCTTAGCCTCAACGAAGAATTCAGATTTAGTGCTTTTTCAAGGGCATCCAGAATATGATAAAAAAAGTTTATTAAAGGAATATCAAAGAGAAATTGAAAATTTTATCAATGGATTAAGATCTGATTATCCTCCATTGCCCAATGATTATTTTTCTAAAGACTCATTGCAACTTCTCAATGAGATTGAAAAAACTACAATGAAGAGAATGATAAAACCAATTTTACCTGAGGACGATTTGTTAACTAAGATTGATATAAATTGGCAGAAATCAGGAAGAATTCTATATAAAAATTGGTTGAATATTTTGAGTAATAAAAAAAAGAGCTCTTAATTCTTTTTTATCTTTGCCCAGCTGTCTCTTAGGGTAATAATTCTATTAAAACTCATAAAATCACCTTCACTTTTTTCAGTAAGAATAAAATAACCATTTCTTTCAAATTGAAAGCTATCCCCATCATTAGCTTCATCCAAACATTTTTCAAGAACAGCATTTTCACAAACAATCAATGAGTTAGAATTTAGATCAGTTTCTAATTGTGGTTCCGGACTATTAAAAAGACTTTCAAACAGATTGATTTTTGCAGGTTGATTCTCTTTCGCTGAAACCCAATGGATTGTGCCTTTAACTTTTTTATCCGATGTGCCGGTACCACTCTTTGTATCAGGGTCATAGCTACAGTGAATTTCTATAATATTCCCAGAATCATCTTTGATAATTTCTTCACACTTTATGATATAGGCAAATCGAAGTCTTACTTCTCCACCTGGTTTTAATCGAAAAAACTTTGATGGAGGATCTTCCATAAAGTCTGTTCTCTCGATGAATAGCTCTTTACCAAAAGCCATTTTTCTTTTTCCCATGTCTGGATTCTTCGGATGATTCACAGCATCCAAAAACTCCAATTGATCAGAGTCATAATTTTTAATAATGATTTTAAGCGGGTCAAGAACAGCCATACGTCTTTGAGTGTTGACATCTAGGTCTTCTCTTACTGAATTTTCAAGAAGAGCCATTTCAATTGATTTATCTTTTTTCGTAATTCCAACTCTGCTACAAAAATCTTTGATAGATGAGGGCGTATAACCTCTATTCCTCATTCCAGATATTGTTGGCATTCTGGGATCATCCCAACCACTGACTGTTTTATCTGAAACTAACTTGGCTAATTTTCTTTTGCTGGTGATCGTGTGTTCAATATTTAGTCTAGAGAACTCAATCTGTCTGGGTTGACTCGGCAATTCAAGTTGATCTAGAAACCACTCATACAAAGGCCTATGGTCTTCAAATTCGAGAGTACATAGTGAATGTGTTATGCCTTCGATAGCATCTGAGAGTGTGTGTGCAAAATCATACATGGGGTATATACACCATTGATTGCCTGTTCGTTGATGTTCAAGATGAAGTATGCGATAGATGATTGGGTCTCTTAGATTAATATTTGGTGAGGACATGTCTATTTTTGCTCTTAGGACATTCTCTCCATTCTCAAATTCCCCGCTTCTCATTCTTTCAAAAAGCCCCTCATTTTCGCTAGTGGAGCGTTCTCGATAAGGACTCTTAATTCCTGGACTGCTAAGCGTACCTCGTGTATTTTTAATTTCATCAGAATTCTGACTATCCACATATGCTTTGCCATCCGCGATCAATTGCATGGCATATTCATAAAACTCATCAAAATAATCGGATGCATAAGTTAAGCAATCATCATAATTAAAACCCAACCAATCAATGTCTTCTTTTATGGCTGTGACATAATCTTCTTTTTCTTTAGCAGGATTTGTATCATCAAATCTTAAGTAACATTTTCCATTAAATTCTTTCGCTATTCCAAAGTTCAAACATATAGATTGAGCATGTCCAATATGAAGAAAACCATTGGGCTCAGGCGGAAAACGCGTGCATACTTTAGAATCATTTTTACCTTGCTCTACATCGGCATCAATAATATGCCTTATGAAGTTTTTACTTTTGTTTTTGGGACTAGTGTGCATAAATTTTTATTGTTTTCTCTCAGCTTCCCAATCATCCACTGTTGTTTTCTTGCAAAAAAGTCTCCCGAATAACAGTCTTCCTATCACTTTAGTTTTTGTTAGCCAAGCAATTTGAGCACCATTTTTATTATTCTTTAAAGTTTGCTCAACTAACCAGGGCGTTACAACTTCTACTCTATCTGCCAGAACATTAAGAATTTTCTTAGCTTTCTCCCAGTTATCACCGCTTTCTTTTGATGATCTTACCAGTAGATCTGTAGCAACTATTCCTGGACTGATCGAGCCAATAATAATTGGTGTATCTTTATATTCATTAGCAGCAGCTGCTGTAAAATATCTTAAAGCTCGCTTAGTAGAGCCATAAACAGATATGCCTTTTTGTAACTGGCCATTGCTTCCAAAGCCCTCAAACATATAAATCTGACCAGAGCCTTGTTTCAACATTTCCTGAGCAACCACTTTGGTGCAAAGTATACTACCCGTTAAATTGGTATTGATTGTTGTCAAGATCTCATCGAGCTCAAGATGTTCAATGCCGACTCTAGAAGTAGAAACACCGGCATTATTAATCCAGATATCAATTTTACCAAAACGGTCAAAACCTTTTTTCCATAGGTTCTTTACTGAATCAATATCTTGAACCATACAAGGAACACCAATTACATTGTCTTTCATGATTTTAATTGAATCGAGGGCATTCGATACTGAAGCCTCACTGGTTCCTGAAATGATTACCTGATGACCTCGATTTAGAAATTCCTTTGCCATACCTAGCCCTATTCCACGTGAACTTCCAGTAATTACAACTGTCTTCATATTCAACTCCATCAATAATTAATCTTATTATTCTATTACTTAGATAGGCTTTCTTAAAGCAAAGTTAGCGATAACCACGATAATAGGTAATACCACTATAGCACCAACATACAATGGAGCTGATGCTATGAAGTTTGCATATAAGACACCAGAGAATGCTGGACCTATGATTCTACCCATGGCTGATGCTGATTGATATTGCCCTAAGAATTTTCCTCTCTCATAAGGTTTTGCACTCTTGGAGATTAGGCTCGAAAGGCTAGGGTTAAAAATAGCAGCACCAAGACCATAGAAAAATAACCCAACCCAGAGTATTAATGTTTCGGAAGAAAGCCCAATCAATGTAAGCCCTAATGCAACACAAATCGCGGCTATTTGAACAAGCTTTCTTTCTCCTGCAATTTTAGTCATAGGGCCAATAAGGACTCCTTGAACGATAATGCCAATAAACCCAAGCAAGAAGAAAACATAACCTATGTTTGTTGGACCATAATCAAAAATACTGTTTGACCATAAAGGAAAAATAGCTTCCATTAATGACATAGCTGTATAAAAAATTAGACCACAGATGATAAGAGGAACAATTGCCTTCTCAGGAGAAAATGTTCCTTTTTCAAATATATTTAGAACTGATCCAAATGGTTTTCTATCCTCCATAGGCAGGCTTTCTTTTAGAAAAAATATAGTAGCAAATATGGCAATAAGATTAATTCCAGCCCCTGAGAGTGCTACTAAAATATAATTTGCAGTCGCCACATCATTGCCCGCTAAGAAACCACCAATTGCCGGCCCGGTCATGAAACCTAAACCTAAACCAGCACTGACTTTACCTAAACCCGCTGCTCGGTTCTCATTGTCAGTAATATCAGTGACATAGGCAAATGCAATGGAGATGTTACCAGCCATAAAACCTGAAAGGATTCGGCTCAATATCACCGTCATTATCGTTGGAGCAAAAGCTAGGATAATGTAGGATATGGCAGAACCAAAAAGAGTTATAACAAGTACTTTTTTTCTTCCTATGGAGTCACTTACTCGCCCCCAAAAAGGTGCTGCTATGAATTGCCCAACTGAAAAAAAAGCCATACTCAGAGTAATAATTTCTGGACCTGCGCCTAATCTTTCTGCATAAAATGGGAATAATGGCAATATAATGCCGAATCCCATTAAGCCAATAAATGTTACTAAAAAAATTATAAACATATGTTATATATATAAAAAAATAAAAAAATAGCTTATCTAGATCTATTAAATAAAGCGTTATTGTTGTATTGATGCAACAAGTATCTAGAAAAGGCTTACAAACTTTAACATTAATGACTGTTATTGAAAGATAATTACAATTATGATGGTTATAAGAGAATTAATAGTATTAATAATTTGAATCTAACTCCAAATTTTATACGAATTAGAATCACAACGGTTAGATTGAATTTTTAACTTAAATACAATTGAAAACCTATTACACGAGGAAAAACATAATGTTTAAAAAATTAAAAATACATATAGGTATTGCTTTGGCTCTACTTATATCTTTGCCAGTTGAGATGGTTTCTTCACAATCTGTTATTGAAGAAATTACCGTTACAGCTCGTCAAAGAGAAGAATCACTAAGAGAAGTGCCAGCCGCAATTACTGTTCTAACAGAAAGTCAGATTCAGAGATCTGGGATCCAAAGAGCAACAGATTTTATTGCTTTGACACCAGGCGTTACTATTGTTGATACCGCTGAAGTTGGCGATACTCAAGTTAGCATTAGAGGATTAATGGTGCAAGAGATGCTGAAACTAGTTTCGGATTAATTATTGATGGCATCGTTATGACCAATCCTGCAGCCCTTAATAGGGAATACCTAGGTTTATCTCAAATCGAAGTACTTAAGGGACCACAAGGAGCTCTTTACGGACGAAATGCATCAGCTGGAGCAATTATTATTACAACTGCTAAGCCAGGGGAAGAAAGAGGTGGGGCTATTAAAGCAAGTGTAGGCGATGATGCCACTTATGCTATTACTGGTCGTGCAGATATCCCTATGGAAAATTACAATCTAAGTATCATTGCTAATCACAATTCAACCGATGGATTTAGAGAAAATACATGGATCAATTGTGACGATTGTGTTGATAATTATGAGTCAACAGATATCTACGCAAGAATGACTTGGGACATGGATGAGAATACTTCCATGGATGCAAAACTTAGATATGGTGAAGTTGATACTTCATCGATTGTTTTTAATGCAGTATTCCAGTTGCCAGCCTTTGAGGCATTTTTAGGTATTCCTACACTCTATGAAGATGTTAATACGCATAAATTTGATTTTGTCAGTAATTTCCCACATACCAATAATCAAGAATCTCTAGAGGTTTCTTTGAAGATGGAAAAAGATTTGGGTTGGGCCAATTTGACAGCTTGGACCTTATACAGTGATATTGACAATGAGTTTTCTGCTGATGGAACCAGTGGTGCTTTTGGATTCTTTTTTGCTGATGCATCATGTTTGGCATCATTGGATGAAATTGTATCAGCTGGACAGGGATTTTCACTGCCTTCACCGCAATATATTGCAACATCAGATCCGAGTGTTCCCAATGGTTTATTGTTAGGACCATACACACCTACACGATGTGATGGAACTCAATATCAAAGAAGAAATCAGGACGATTTAAGCTTTGAGGTGAGAATCAGTTCTCCTGATGATCAAGCAATACGATGGAGCATGGGAGCTTATGCCCTTAATGTAAACAGAGAAGTAGGAGTTAACCAAGGAACAGATTTAGGCAATGGCGTAGTTATGGCTATGTTTGACCCTAAAGGTGGATTGAATCCAACTGAACAAATGGTTTGGGATGATTTTTCAAATAATGTTCATGCATTTTTTGGATCCGTTGATATTGATCTAACCGATACAATTGAACTTTCCCTTGCTGGTCGTTATGACAAAGAGAAAAGAAGAGTGCATAACTTAGTGCCAACCAATGTAACTTCAACTTACATTGATTGTGATGGATTTCCATACACAGGTGGACCATTAAATACTGGACTGTGTAATGCAAGTTCAATTCCTGATCAAGAAAAAACATTTGAGCATTTTCAACCTAAGATTAGTTTGTCTTGGGCAATTGATGATAATGCTTCAATTTATGTGAGTTGGGGCGAAGGTTTTAAGAGCGGAGGATTTAATAACTCTGGTGCTCGACAAACTATTGATACCTTTATCAACCCACTTAATCCATTATCACCGATAAATCTANAAGATTCTTATGACAAAGAAGTGAATAGGTCTANGGAAGTAGGCTTTAAAGCTCTGCTCGCTGATAATAGAGTTAGTCTTGACTTATCAGTTTATAAAACAGATGCCCAGAATCTTCAGTTCTTTGAATTCATAGTAGGGCCTTTTGGTCTTTTAAGAATTGTTGAGAATATCGATGAATCAGAAATATCTGGTGGTGAGATAGCCATTACAGCTATTGTAAATGATAATATCAGTGTCTATGCTTCAGCAGCTACTGTTGATAGTGAGGTTACTAAGAATTCAGTTAGAACTGATAGTGTTGGTAATAATGTACCTTACCATGCTGATTACACCTTCAATTCAGGACTTTCTCTTGATTACCCAATGTCCAATGGCATGAATTTCTTTGCACAACTTGATTACGCCGTTGTTGGACCAACATGGTTTCATTTAATGCAGACTAAAAATAGTAGAAATTCATTATTTGGNGCACCTATGGCTTATGATAAAACTGATCGTGCAAGATACGATACAGTCAATCTAAGATTAGGAGTGGAGCGCGATAATATGACTATTGTTGCTTTTGCTAAAAATCTAACTGACGAAGATTACCTAGCTGAGGTAATTCCTGCAGCTGAGTTTGGTGGTGTGTTTGCACATCCTGGACCTCAAAGAAGATTAGGNTTAGAGATTAGTTATCAATTCTAACTTTAATAGTTTGAGTAAATTAAAAAGCCCCTTAACAGGGGCTTTTTTTTAGTAAGGTCGTTTTAGATAATTACCTTTAGGTTCACCTAGAACTTGGCCTTCATCATAGATTCTATGGCCTCTTAGAAAAGTTGTCGTCACTTTTGCATTCAGTTCTTGTCCTTCAAAAGGNGTGTAACCTTGTCCCGATTCAGATTCTTCAGCTTTGATTGTCCAAGTCTCATTTGGATCAACTAATACTAAATCAGCATCCAAACCTATTTTAATATCACCTTTACTTGGNAGGCCATATCTTCTTGCTGGATTCAAACTCGTTAATGCAGCCATTTTATTTAATGATAGTCCTCTTTTAGAGCCTTCACTTACCAAAGCTGATAATAGGTATTCCGTTCCTCCAAAGCCTGACTTTGCTAACCAGATGTTATCCGCATTATTGGAGTCAACTTTATCTTCATGTTTGCAGCATGCGTGATCACTGACAATCCAATCTATATCTCCATTTAGAACACTGTCCCATAAAAACTCAACATCTTCTCTTGGCCTGATCGGCGGGTTTACTTTTGCCAAGTTTCCAGTGGAAGCATCGACATCAAGTATTAAATGTCCAATGGTTACTTCCTTTCTGAAATTAATATGAGGAAAGACAGTTTGCATTTGCATAGCAGCATCCACCGCTTTCTTTGAACTCAGATGCAGTAAATTAACATTCGGTAATTGTGTTTCATTGGCTAGGTAAGATGCTATGAATATAGCTAAACCTTCTGAATGAGGGGGTCTTGAGGCACTATAAGCATGCAGGCCTTCCAATTTATTGTCTTCTTGAACTAATTTTGTATAAGCGGCCATTATTTCAGCCGTTTCACAATGAAGACTCAAACTGATGTCATTTTTTTTATCTGGATACATATCAATGGCTTTTTGAATACCNCTCATTACAAATTCAAAATGAGCTATATCGTATTTTTCATTTTCATCAATCATNAAAAATTCATGCTGACTTGAGGATGCACCATGCAAACCATGGCCACCATAAAACATAAAGATTTTAAAAGATGTAATTCCAAATTCTTCTATGATATTTGGTATTTCATCAATGTGTGATCGGTCCATTGGTGCAACATGATAGGCATAATCAACAAAAAAATTATTTTTTGATAACTCCAGGACTTCAGGAAGGAAGTCCTTATAAGGGCCACCCTTATTTAAATAGTAGCCACCAGTCCTCATATAATTAAGACTTGAAGTAACTCCACCCATAGCAGCAGCTCGGCTTTCAATGATGGCATCTTCATTTAAGGGGTTATATATTCCAGTATGCATATGCGCATCAACCAACCCTGGAAAAGCTAGTTTATTATTACCATCGTAAATATTTTTAGCTTCTTCTGAGTTAATATTGGGTTTAATTTCTTTAAATACTCCATCCTTAATAGCTATATCGGATATTTCTACTTCGTCAGAATTAGGTTTTACCACTTGAATATTTTTTATAAGCAGATCATATTTTTGTTCTTCACTCATTAAATTTCCTTTTAAAATTATGTTGTTTCATCAAATCCCAATGCACCAGGATTGATTAGGTTTTTGGGATCCAATTGTTTTTTTAAAGCACAGAGAAAATTTCTTGTTTCTTTCGTTCTTGTTTTTAGATAAGGATAGTCTTTTCCAATCTGAAAATGAATAGCGCCATTGGCCACACACATGTCCTCAATTCTTTGTTTTATTTCATAGACTAATTCCATCCCTTGAGGATTGGGATCATGAACAGGCACATCATCTAAATTCAGAGGGTAAACCTTTTTGTGGTAAATAGTTTGCTCATCTTTCCATAAAAAAGTTGGTTCATATAAGAATGCATTACTGTCGATGAATGAAAACATCCGATTCATTGCTACACCATGCTGTTCCATTCTATCTTTGTATTCCAACATCAATGATTCAAAATCATTATCGTGTTTCAGTACTTTTGAGAAGGGGAGAACACTGTGTGTGGGTTTCCATCTTTCACCATTAGGTCCAAGTATAGGAGTAAGTTCCATAAAGGGATTGGCATGCAAATAAACAGGAATAGAGTTTGCCACTTCCTTACCGTATTGTTGAGCAATATCTCTCGCTTCAGCTATTTTAATTTTAGCTTCTTTGTTATTGATGCCTTCAGTAGTAAAGTGTCCAGAAAATGCGGCATGCTTTAAAAACCCCCTTCCTGCAAATCCCATTTTTACTATTTGTAGCAAACCATCGAGTGGATTTTTAGATGAAAGAAAAACAGATTTTGCTGCCACCAATGGATTTGCATTTTCCATTTCCATGATTGCTGTTTTTTGTTTTCTAGGATCAAGTCCGTGGTTGTCGGACACAACTCCTATTTTTGATATATCTCTCATTGCTAAAAAAAGATTTTTAAAATTTGGAAAACCAAATGAAATTGCAGCAAAGCCTTCAGGCTTCTTTCTCAACTTTAAAGTAATCCTAGTTTTTACACCCAAAGCTCCTGAGTCACCTAGGAATAAGCCACCGGTATCAGGCCCATAATGTCTGAAGAATCTTGAACTATTTTCATTGGCACCTTGAGAGCCAGTTTCAATCACTTCACCAGTTCCAATTATTACTTGAAGGCTTGAAAGCGAATCTGCCGATACCGCATTGTTCGTCCCATGACTAAGCGCATGAAATGACATGGAGCCAGCAATGGTTGCGACTCTTCCTGAAAAAGGTCCCCAGAAAGGAGTTCTTAAGCCTAATGGACTCAAAGCTTCATAAAGTTCAAGCCAAGTGACACCAGGCTCAACAGTAACGAACATATCTTCTTCATTAATTTCAATTTTCTTAAGATTCTGACTATCGATAATTATCGTATTACTGTTAATAGGAAGATAGCCACCGGTATAAGATGCCCCACCACCTCTAACGATTAATGAAACATCATTTGCAATACAAGCTTTTACAACTTTTATAAGTTCATAGGAATCACGCGGCCTAGCTACCGCTAATGGCTTTTCTTTAGATGATACGAAGACATCGGTTGAGTAGAAAGATAAAGTTTCTTCATTCTGAATAAAGTTATCTTTACCAACAATGTCAGAAATTTGGTCAAATGCAATATCGACTGAACTCATTTTTCCCCTACTTATTATATTTTTCAAATGAATGATTATATCCTTTGGATTACTAGCATGTTAAATTATTTGAAAATATTTTTTAAAAAAACCATAGATGAAAACAAAAAAAATAAAAGGCTATGTTGAATGTAAATATGGACAAATTCATTATCAATCTCATGGCATTGGCCAGCCATTAGTTTTGTGTCATCAATCTCCCAGTTCATTGGAGATGTTTGGTCCTGCTTATCCTTTATTAGCAAACAATGGTATTCAAGCCATTGGGGTTGATACTCCTGGTTATGGACAATCTGATGCACCAGATACTCAACCATCCATCAAAGACTATGCTGAATGTATTGCAGAGGTCATCAATCATCTTGATTGTAAGCCTGTTACCATCTTAGGTCATCATACAGGTGCATGCATTGCAGCTGAATTATCAGTTTTAAGGCCTGACCTTATTTCTAGAGTGATTTTAAATGGACCTCCAGTGATGACTGCTCAAGAAAAAGAACAAATAATGAATGCTATAAAAAGTGCGCCTAGAATTATTCCAATAAAAGATGGAAGTCACTTGAAAGATTTATGGGAAAAAAGAATAAGCTTCACACCAGGATGGACGAACATCAATGCCATGCATAATGGAGTAATTCAAATGCTTAGAGCTGGACCTAATGACCATTTTGGATTTATAGCAGCTTTTGAATATGATTTAGAGTATGCAATAAAAAAAATCAAACAATCTGCAATGATACTTACAAATACAGGGGATGATATTTACTTTGCTGCATTAAGGGCAAAAGAGCTAAGACCCGACTTTATTTTCAAAGCTTTAAGTGATGGCACTCATGATATTGTGGATGAGCAGACAAATGAATGGGTTGACCCAATTGTGGACTTTATGAAAAAAAGTAAAAAAAATGTAAAAAAAGGTTATACATTTGTGTAGAAACCTATAAGATGCCACTTGTAAAATTAATTAGGAGAAATTACATTGAATATTTACGTTGGAAATATAGCTTGGGGAATGACAGAAGATGANCTAGAAGCACTTTTTGCAGAGCACGGAACTGTTGTATCAGCAAGCATAATTACAGATAAATACTCTGGTCGATCTAGAGGATTTGGATTTGTAGAAATGGAAGATGATTCTGCTGCAGAGACAGCAATTGAAGCACTCAATGATTCTGAACAATCAGGAAGAGCGCTTAAAGTGAATCAAGCAAAACCAAGAGAAGACAGAAGCTAAATCTAGCTTACTTTTTTATTCTTTTTTCATATTGAAGTGTAATGCCCCTCAGGGCATTACACTTCAAGTTATGTATATAGAGGTCTATAATGACTCTTATTTAATGAATAAGCTTATGAAGAGATTCAAATACCCTCCATTTCTGACCCTTATTGGTCTTATTCTTCAAGGTTTATTAAATGCTTTTCTGCCTCTTTATAGCATTAATTATTTTCCCAATATTTTTGGTAGCACTGTTATTCTTCTAGGTGTAGTCTCAATTGTTTATCTTCTTGGTATTTTTAAGAAAGAGGAAACAGCTATACTCCCTGATGGAGATCCTGAAGTATTATTAACACAGGGTCCTTATAAGTATTCAAGAAACCCAATTTATATTTCTATGACTATAATTTTAATTGGCTCGGCCATGCTTTATAACTCTTTGTCTGTTTTTATAATTCCAATTTTATTTATGATCATGGTTAAAAAGATTTGGATTGATTATGAAGAATCAAAATTGAAAAAAATATTTGGACAGGAATATCTCAATTATCAAAAGAAAGTTGGACGGTGGATCTAAATGTTTTTTAAAAAATTTAAGAATATTTTTAAACATAGTTATTTAATTTTACTAATTTCTTGTGAAGGTCAATCACCTGAAGAATTTAATCAAAAATTTGAAACTAAATTTAACGATTGTGTTGAAAGAGCTAAAAATAGATGTGATGACCTTAATGAGAATCAATGCTTGGTATTTGCTGAGTCCAGATGCGAAACATTTCTAGGTACAGTGGAAAATCCAATTGTTAAGTAAGATATGGAATTCTAAAACTTATAGCATTAGAAAAATAATCTTATTAATTGATCTTTTGAATAATAAGCTTAGTATTCNTATTAGTTAGAAAAANTTAAGGGGAGATGATGGAAAATATAACTACCAATTCGACTTCGATTTCATGGAAATGCAAGCATACTTGGAAAAGAGCATCTATCAACACATTGTGGTGCCTTCTTGGTTGCTCCATTGGTGACTTTGGTACGATCTACTTCTTTCAAATAACGGGTAACCCATGGGAATTTTCAGTTTTTCTAATTATGAGTCTTGCGATAATGAACGGATTAATTACTTCGATAATGTTGGAGACATATATTCTTTCTCGACAGATGATCTTAAAAGAAGCGTTTAAAGTAGCCATCGGGATGTCTCTTATTTCAATGATCTCTATGGAAGTTGCCATGAATGTCGTTGATGTCTTACTAACNGGTGGTGCAATGCTTACTTGGTGGGTGATTCCAATAATGTTATTGGCAGGCTTTATTACACCTTTACCTTATAACTACTTTCGGTTGAAAAAATATGGGAAAGCTTGTCATTGATTATATTTTTGACTTATCTTTCCAACTTCTAGCCCAATAAATAAAGGGTGTATCGAAGGCTGCTATTGCTACTTTAAAAAGCATTTTTGCTAAGCCCAATTGAATTGCTGTATTGAGATCAACAATACCCCACCAAACAACTAAGGAGTAGATGGAAGTATCAATAGTTTGCGAAGCCATTGTTGACAAATTATTTCTTAACCATAAGTGTTTTCCATCCGTCCATCCTTTAATTTTATGAAAACACCAGACATCAAAACGTTGGCTGATGAGATAAGCCAAGAGTGAACCAAAAATAAACCGAGGTGTAAAATCTAAAATTCTGACAAAGGAGTCATGAACTTCCGTTGAGAAAGTTTGATTNCCTTGNGTAGATGGCAGGAATAAAAGTGAAATGCTTAGCATAATTAAAACAATGANGCTTATACTAAAACCCATCATTACAGCATTATCAGCTGCTTTTTTACCAAATTTCTCGCTCAATAAGTCTGTTGCAAAGAAAATACTAGAATAAAAAATAACCCCTAAACTGGTTTGCATGCCTAGAATCACTGTCAACTTTGGACCTTGTAAATTNGCTAATAGTATTGACAATACAATGCAAGANAANAGGCCTTTCTGACCAAAGAACCTATACATTAGTATGGTAAAACCAAGATCAAGAATTAGTGTAATTCCATAGAGTAGATCTTGATGGTTGATGAAATAAAGTTGTATATAATCTGGAAACATAATTTTTTAAGACTAATAACTTAATATAAATTAATCTGGTTTTTGACTTTATACAAACATCTAATAAAATGAAGATCAATTAAAGATAGAATATTTTGATACAAAAACATAGTTAACTAAATGATTACTATTGGATATATGTTTATAGCATTTCTAGCCGCAGCATGCTTAGTTTATGTTGCAAATGCTTACTTAAAACAACCCAATAACATACTTCTTTTAATACTTTGCCCAACCTCATTACTTTGGTTTGA
>JGI26060J43896_10000194_pt1 | contig 21368 bp, 18 predicted proteins | sample MarorgKNORR_S2LV_6_FD_43896 | JGI IMG/M metagenome (IMG submission 43896) | reverse complement strand
ATATAATTTTTAGGATGATGAATAGAGATAACCCTTAATATATATTCAATAGTAAATAAAATGGTAATAATCCATTCGGCAATATTAAAAATATTAGAATANCTATCATTTATCCACCCAACAGTTTCTAGNGCAACTAAAATTACACTAATGATTATTACTATTATTAGNGTAATATCAAAGATCTTACCTGCTGGNGTATCAGCTTCGTAAATTACATCATGTATTTTCTGACGAGTCTTATTCAATGTCTGAAAATTTATAAATTTCGTTCAAAGTTAGTAGTTTTTTATATTTCTTTTGAGAAATTAATCTGTAGACATAGTTTTTGACCTTATTTGACTCATCTACTTTAACTAACCTAGAGTTTAACTTTTGTTCGCTATTAATGTTATTAAATAGATCAAAATAACCATAACCAGTAAATTTCTCATTTTTAAAAAAAATAAAACTTTTATCATTTTCATTTTTACCATTAAATGTGATGATGAAATCTTTTAGTTTAGATATTATATCAGGCTTTTCAGTTTTATAAAATATTTTTGGATCTATATTATTATTAATTTTTGGTTTTAAAGTTCTTATCTCATTTAATGCCTTGATAACACTAATACTAATATTTCCTGTCTTGTGAACTTTTATAGATTTAAAATTATTTTGAACATACTTTGGAATAAACTTTTTACTCGTAAATAGTTTTACAACTTTGTTTTTTATATCCTTACTATAATCAATATAGATCAACTTTTTATGTTTATTGTATATATAAAAAACACCAACGTCATTATTTAAATTTTCAATAGTGTCTTTAAAAAGAGAATTCATACTCTCACCAGGAAACTCTACTATACTTTTCTTAATTATATTTTGTTTAATGTCCTTTTCTAATAAAATTTTAAAAAGTTCTACTGTGGCTAAAGCATCTCCACTAGCTCTATGTCTATCTTTTAATGGAATNCCAAGACTTCTTGAGAGTCTNCCTAATTTATAAGATTCTTGATCTGGAAGTAACTCTTGAGATAATATAACAGTACANAATGACTTCATGGAAAATTCATATCCAAGTCTTTTAAATTCTAATTGTAAGATTCTATAATCAAATTGGGCATTATGAGCAACTAATATTGAATCTGAGGTTATTTCGACTACTCTTTTAGCTATCTCATGAAATTTAGGTGCTGTTTTAACCATTTTTGAGGTTATNCCAGTAAGTTTCTCTACATAAGGATGAATATCCCTCTGAGGGTTTACTAGACTTATAAATTGATCTTTAATTGAAGTTCCGTCAAATTTATACGCTGCAACTTCAATTATAGACTCTTCATTAAACTTTCCTCCAGTAGTTTCTAAATCAACGATTGTATACATTAATAATTTCTTTTTCCAAAAATTCTACTTCCAACTCTTATCATATTTGATCCATTTTGNATAGCTAATAAATAATCATCACTCATTCCAATTGAAAGAATTTTAAAATTTGAATCAATAGTTTTCATTTCTTCAAATAGTTTTTCTATTTCTTTAAACTCAGCGTTTATTAGATCTTTATCATCTGTAAATGTTGCCATACCCATCAATCCTACGACATTAATATTATTAAGTTTTTTTACTTCATCGTAAAAAGAATTTAGCTCATCAATATTTAATCCAAATTTTGTTTCTTCCTTTGATATTTTAATCTGAATTAAACAATCAATTGATTTATCATGTTTCTTTCCATTTTTATCAATCTCATTTGCTAATGATAATCTATCAAGAGAATGAATTAAAGAAATAAACTCTGAAATGTATTTTACTTTATTTTTTTGAAGATGGCCAATCATATGCCATTCGATGTCTTTAGGTANTTTATTGAATTTATCTACAATTTCTTGAACTCTNTTTTCACCAAATTTTTTCTGCCCTTGATTATAGGCTTCGTTAATATCATCAATACTTCTTGTCTTAGATACAGCAATTAATTCCGCTTTATCTTTTATTTCGTTATTGATTATTGAGATTTGTTTTTTTATACTCATAATTGACTCATTATCTCTTCTGCAACTTCAAGAGCCATAAGACCATCATTTAAACTTACTTTGGATTCTGATTTATTCTTAATAGAATATAGGAAATCATTTAGTTCAGCTTCAATAGAGTTGATTTCTTCTATTTCAGGTGTTTCAAAAAATATTACTTTTTCCTCACCNATGTTATTCTTTATNACTAATGATTCTTCGCTGTCATTGCTATTTTTATCTCTGATTTTCACAACCTGAAAGTTTTTTTCTAAGAAATTTATTGAAACATATGCATCTTCTTGAAAAANTCTAGTTTTTCTCATTTTCTTTAGTGAGATTCTACTAGAAGTTAGATTAGCTANACAGCCATTCTCAAATTCAATTCTAGCATTAGCAATATCAGGNGTTGAGCTAATTATNGATACTCCAGAAGCATCAATTTTTTTTACTTTAGATTTATTAATATTTAATATAATATCTATGTCATGAATCATTAAATCCATTATAACTGAAACATCAGTTCCTCTTGGATTGAAATCAGATAATCTGTGAGACTCTATAAATTTAGGNTTATTNATAAANTCTCTACATGAAATGAAAGCCTGGTTATATCTCTCNACAAATCCCACTTGACCAATTATATTTTTCTCTTCAGCAAGTTTTTTAATTATTCTGGCTTCTTTAGAGNTAGTAGTCAATGGTTTTTCAACAAAAATATGAATACCTTTCTGTATACATTTTTGTGCAATTTCAAAATGAGTAGTTGTAGGAGACACAATCACAGCAGCATCGATAGAATTTATTAATGTATTAAGGTCTTTAAAGAAAACATAACCTTTTTCTGAGGCTAATTTTTCTGAATTAGATACATCAGTATCATGAAACCCAACAAGGTCAAAATCTGAAGTGCTAAGTATATTGAGATGTATCTTTCCAAGATGACCAGCTCCAATTACACCAACCTTTATCATTTGATAAAAATACAATCTTCTTTTGGAATTATCGAGTATTAATTTAATATTAGTGGGAGTGGAAGATAACTTCAAGTTTAAAGGTAGAAGAAGAATACTTGCTTTAGAGCTAGAGAAAAAAGGTATAACTNATAANAAGATTCTTGATTCTATTAAGAATATCCCTAGACATTTATTTNTAGATCCAGGACTCTCAGAACANGCATATTTAGATAAGGCTTTACCAATAGAAAATAATCAAACAATTTCACAGCCTTTTACGGTTGCACTGCAAACTCAACTCTTAGATTTGAATGAAGGATATAAAGTACTTGAAATAGGAACCGGTTCAGGTTATCAAACTTCAATTCTAAATCATCTTAAACTTGATATTTACACAATTGAGAGGAATCACAATTTATTTAGAACTACAACTAAGCTCTTTAATAAATTAAAAATTTTTCCAAAGAAATTTGTCTATGGTGATGGCTATAATGGATTGAAAGATGACTCACCTTTTGATGGAATAATAGTAACAGCTGGTTCTCCAATAGTTCCAAAAAAATTATTATCTCAATTAAAAGTAGGNGGNAAGATGATTATTCCAATAGGTGAGGAAACTCAAGTTATGACTAGGATTACTAGGGTTAGTGAAAGTGAATTTAAGAAAGAGACTTATGGTAATTTTAAATTTGTGCCAATGCTAGAGAATAAAGATTAAGTATTAAAATCTTTCTTAATTCTTTTTAATGTTATTTTACTTTCTCTGTCTTTTATTACATCTCGTTTATCGAATTCTCTTTTACCNTTTGCTACTGAAACATTNAATTTTGCCATTCCTTTTTTGCTCAGGAATAGGGAAGTGGCAACAACTGTAATACCAANATCTATTACTTGTTTTTCAATTTTNTTNAATTCTTGTCTGTTTAAAAGTAATTTTCTTCTTCTTTTTGGATCATAGTTTATCTCACTTGAATTTTCATATAAATCAATATGCATGTTAACTACAAAAAGCTCATCACCCTCAAATTCACAATATGCATTATTTAAAGATGCCTTAGAATTTCTAATGGATTTAATCTCATTACCAGTTAAAACTATCCCACAAGTATACTTATCCAGTAAAGAATAATCATACTTTGCTTTCTTATTATTTATATTAACTGAACTATTCATATTACAAAATTACGAATTTGATTAAGTTCTTTAGCAATTATTTTTCTGTTTATCTTTTTTATAATTTTGTTTTTATGAAAGACTTAAACATTAGGATAAAACAGAAATTTAATGAAGTGATTCCGTTTGATGAAAAAGGGACTACTTGGGCAGCATTTCTTAATATATTAATTACATCAAAAGAACCAGAAGATGTAATGAAATATTTAGAGGTTTATGAAGCTGAAGAAATTGATGCAATGATTGATGATTTAAGTGCGTTTACAGAGATTAGAATAGATTTACTTGAGGATATGATGTGGGGAAAGTCTTGATTTTTTTAAGTTATCAATATTCATTTCGTTTTTTAATCGTTGTCACATATATTTATTAAATGGGAATAATAAGAAAAGCTCAGTCTTCAGAATATAAAGAAAGAATATTGGCCAAATAATGATGATTTATATTTTATGAATATGCATTAAATTTACTTTAATATTCAACTATAGAAATTGTTTATAACTAGTTGATTTATATAATAGAAAACAAATAAACTAGAGTGTCTATTTTATTAATTTAGCATCTTAATACTCTCTAATGAATAATCAAGAACAAATATTCAACCTAATAAATGAAGAGAAAAACAGACAATTAGGTGGTCTAGAACTAATCGCTTCAGAAAATTTTACGAGTGAAAATGTAATGAAGGCAACCGGCTCAATACTTACTAATAAGTATGCTGAGGGATATCCAGGCAAAAGGTATTATGGAGGATGTGAGGTAGTTGATAAAATAGAAACTATAGCTATTGAAAGACTTAAAAGTTTATTTAATGTTGAATATGCAAATGTTCAGCCTCATTCGGGATCTCAAGCAAATACTGCTGTATTTGATGCTTTTTTAAACCCAGGTGATAAAATTCTTGGATTAGACTTATCTCATGGAGGTCATTTAACTCACGGATCTAATGTTAATTTTTCAGGAAAGATATATAACTCTAGTTTTTATGGAGTAACTAAGGAAGGAATTTTTGATTATGATGAAATACTACAAAGAGCAAAAGAAGTTAAACCAAAGCTTTTAATTGTAGGAGCTTCAGCATATTCTAGAGATATAAATTTTAAAAAATTTAGAGAAATTGCTGATGAAGTTGGAGCTTTTCTTCATGCAGATATCGCTCATCCTTCTGGCCTTATTGCTAAGGGGTTTTTAAGTGATCCTGTTCCTCACTGTCATGTTATAACTTCAACAACTCATAAAACATTAAGAGGCCCAAGAGGNGGTATAATGATGATGGGTAAAGATTTTGATAATCCATTTGGACTTAAATTAAAAAATGGAAATCTTAAAAAAATGTCTTCACTACTAGATTCAGCAATATTTCCTGGAAACCAAGGAGGTCCTTTAGAACATGTAATAGCTGCTAAAGCAATTGCATTTGGAGAAGCATTAGACCCAGTATTTGAGAAATACATCAATCAAGTAATAATAAACGCTAATAGACTTTCAAATAGTCTATCTGACTTAGGTTACAACATTGTCTCTGGTGGAACTGATAATCATTTATTGTTAATTGACTTAAGAAATAAAAATATTACTGGAAAGGATGCTGAAAGAGTTCTTGGTTTATCAAAAATTACTGTAAACAAAAATATGGTTCCTTTTGATGATCAATCACCATTTGTAACAAGTGGAATTAGAATTGGGACTCCTGCTATTACTACTAGAGGTCTAGTAGAGGCTGATATGGATTTTGTTGCTGAATCAATTGATTCTTCAATTAAATCCCATTTAGATGATAAAATGTTACGTGAAATTGGAAAGAAGGTTGAATCATATATGATTGAAAGACCTTTATTTACTAATTCTTAGAATAAACTTTTACCTCAAAAACTTTATTCCAATTTTTACCTGTAACAAACAATTTGCCTTTGTTGTATGCTATGCCNTTCATTACATCAAGATCTGCTGTTTGCAGAACTTTATCTCTTAAACCTGAGAAGTCAATTACATTTTCAACTATTCCATTAGAGGGATTAATAACTATTACAACATCTCGATTTTGCTGATATGTGTTTGCGTATATTTTCCCATCTATATATTCTAGTTCATTAATGTTTTTAATTCTAGACTTATCTGTCATAACATCAATAAAATCAATCTCTTCAAGAGTATTAGGATCTAATTTCCATATCTTACTTGTTCCATCAGATTTATAGATATAATTACCATCATTACATAAACCCCATCCTTCTTGACTATCTCCATAGTTGAATGTTCCGATATTATTTAACTCTAGATCATAAATAAACCCAATTCTATTTTTCCAAGTTAATTGATAGATTTTATCATTTAATACGGTTAATCCTTCTCCAAAATATTCATACTCTAGACTAATCATATTAATGATTTCTCCAGTATTAAAATTTATTTTTCTTAAGGATGATTTTCCATTTAAACCAGTGCTTTCAAATAAAAAATTTTCATATATCTCAAGACCTTGTGTGTAGGCCTTTTGATCATGATTAAATTCATTTATAATATCATAAGTCATTAACTTTGGTTTAATATTTGAATAGATATCAAATTTTTTATTTAATGATATTTTTTTTCCATTTGAGTATATATCTACCTTAGCAAGGTTTTCTCCAACTTTATTATTATTTAGTTTAATTTGATTCTTAATCTTAATATTATTTAAAAAGTAATTTATCGAATCAATTACTTTGTTATTTGTCGAGGTAATATTTAAGGAAATATCATCACCTAAAGAAATCNAATTATTAGNGGAGTTAATCTGAATTTTNAAACCTCCACTTTTATCTGAGTTACAATTGAAAACTAATAATAATACCAAAAAAACAATACTATGTTTCATGAATTAAATTTATTACTAATATATTTAATAAATAATGAGTAAAGTAATTTTAATTACAGGAACATCCTCTGGCTTTGGAAAATCAATAGCCGAAAAACTTCACTCTTTAGGCCATATTGTTATTGGTACTTCAAGAAATGCAGATAATATAAAATCTGACTATTTAACAATGAGTCTTAATATTAACGACTACGAAAGGGCTAAGCAGCTTATTGCTGAGATAGTTAGCAATCATGGTAAAATAGATATATTAATAAATAATGCAGGAATTAATATCACTGGACCTATAGAATCAATGGAGATCTCGGATATGAAGAAAGTCTTTGAAACTAATTTTTTTAGTCATTTGAATGTTATTCAATCTGTACTTCCAGGTATGAGACTAAATCGATCAGGTATAATAATTAATATAACTTCTATAGCTGGTTATCTTGGTTTGCCATTTTGGGGTGCTTATTGTGCCTCCAAAGCTTCTTTTAATATAATTGCAGAAAGTTTAAATATTGAATTGAAAAAATTTAATATTAATGTTGTAAATATTGCTCCAGGAGATTATAAAACTGAAATTTTAAGCAACAGGGTTGATTCTAATATAGCTAATAGTTCTCCTTATCACAAAGAATATAGTAGGGTAATTAATAGTGTTAATGGTAAAATGGAACATGGAAGAGATCCTAATGAAGTAGCTGATTTAGTATTGAAAATTATTGAACAAAAGAATCCTAAAATTAATTACCTTGTCGGTGGTTTTCTGGAAAAGAAAATTACTTTGAAAAGTTTATTTCCTGATAAATTTTTCCAAAAAATTATTATGAAACTTTACAATTAAAAACTTATGAAATTTTTTATAGATACTGCTAATTTAGATCAAATTAAAGATGCTCAATCCCTTGGTATTCTTGATGGAGTAACAACTAATCCCTCATTAATGGCAAAGGAAGGAATTACAGGAAGTGAAAACATAATCAATCATTACATGAAGATATGTGAAATTGTTGATGGTGATGTTTCCGCAGAAGTTATATCCGTAGATTATGACGGTATTATTAAAGAAGGGGAAGCACTTGCATCTCTTCATGATCAAATAGTAATAAAAGTGCCAATGATTGAAGATGGGATCAAAGCAATAAGATATTTCAGTGACAAAGGACTTAAAACTAATTGTACACTTGTTTTTTCTTCTGGTCAAGCTCTTCTAGCTGCAAAAGCTGGAGCTACTTATGTATCGCCTTTTATTGGNAGACTTGANGATATTTCTACAGACGGACTAGACCTAATATCTGATATTAGAGACATTTATGATAATTATGCATATGAAACACAGATTTTAGCTGCATCCATAAGACATACTATGCATATAATTGATTGTGCAAAGATTGGTGCAGATGTTATTACAAGCCCTTTATCTGCAATTAAGGGTTTATTGAAACACCCTTTAACAGATAGTGGATTGGAGAAGTTTCTTAGTGATTATAAGAAAGGAAACTAATCTTTTTCTAAAATCTTTTCAATATCATTTGTAAAAAGATTACTAAAGCCATCTATAATCTTCACTTTTTCATCANTTACTATTGTCTTATTTAGGAATGTTAAAACCCAGTCTTTACTTGAGCTCTCAAAGTCTTTAAAAGAAAATTGGTTGGATAAATCAAGATTTAATATATTTTGTGCCTGGCTTACCATATCAGTGTATGGTTGAATACATATTCCAACAAACCTATATCGAGGATACTGTTGTTTGAGTTCTTCAACTCTTCGTATCGTCCTTCTATAGTGATTCATTTGAGTTTGAGACCAAAAATATATAAACGTTTTAGATCCTAAAAATTCTTCACTACTAGAAGTTATATTACCATTAAAATCAAGAATATTCACTTCAGGTAAAACATTACCTTTTTTCATTTTTTCAATGTCATTGTAAAGCTTTGTAATCTCATCTAAATATCTATTAGATGTATTTACATATGTGTAGTAATCTATAAACTCATCATGTAAATCATTATTTTTAAAATTTAAGATTTCTTCAATTGCTGTAGCTCTAGCTAGATTATTTTTTAAATAAGGGTCATTAATTTGAGAATCAATAATTAAGAGTTTTTTGATATTAAAATCAGTATTATTTTTTGCATAAGAATAAACCTCACCACTATCTAATGTCTTTTCATTAAAAAAATTCATTAAATATGTTACATAAGGTTCAAATAGAGATAGTTCTGAGTCATTTAAGTTAACTTCATCTCTATAGCTAAAGTATTCCTCTCTTTCATCTTTTGACCACTCTCTCCCTCTTAAAAGAGCGTATCGTTCAAGTTTATTGTAATAATTATATTTTATTGAAGCTTTTGTTATATTTCGACCTAGATTTCTTTGATTTACACTTTTATTAAAAAGCTCCCAAATATCTTTCTTTTCATCCATTAAAGAGTCAATAACTATCTTATAATCATAGCTTCCTTGATTGTATATTTGTGAAAGAAAATCATTTTCATAATCATTTAGATTAGACATATCAACTAAAAAATTATTTTTTGAAGAGCCTCTTCCGCTAAAGGATAATGACTCCTTGAAATCCTCTACATTAACTCTTATCCATAAACTATCTCCATTTTCAATAATTATATATTGATTCTCTGGGATATGTTCAATTCTATAGATTCCAGGNTGTATATTTTCAAGATTTTTAAAAAATTTATTTTCGGAATTAAGTTCAATTGAATCAATTTTGATATTATTATAATAGAAATTAACATAGTTAGAAGAAGGGTTAATAATTTCACCTCCTAAGAAAAAATTATCTCTAGAATTCTTATTATTACAGGAGTTAGAAAAAAATAAAATTATAGCAAGTATAATTAGTTTTAGAAATTTCAACTTGTTATTTTTGCGCATATTTATGTTATCTGTATCTAATTTATCGCTTCAATTTGGTAAGAGAATTCTCTTTGATGAAGTAAATATAACTTTTTCTCCTGGAAACTGTTATGGTATTATAGGTGCTAATGGTGCAGGGAAATCAACATTTCTNAAGATTTTATCTAAAGATCTTGAAGCAAATACTGGTTCAGTTTTTTTAGAACCAGGAAAGAGACTATCAGTTCTTGAACAAAATCATAACAGGTATGATGAAAACACTGTAATTGAAACTATAATACTAGGAAATCAAAAACTATTTGACCTAAAGAGNCAGATTGATTCAATTTATGCAAAAGAAGACTTTTCTGATAAAGATGCAGATAGGGTAGGTGAACTTCAAATTTCCTTNGAGGAAATGAACGGTTGGAATGCTGATGCTGATGCTGCAATTTTACTTTCTAGCCTTGGAATTACAGAAGATGTTCATCATAATCAAATGAGCGATCTTGATCAAAAAGTTAAAGTTAAAGTTCTTTTAGCTCAGTGTCTTTTTGGCAATCCTGATGTTTTAATAATGGATGAGCCTACTAATGACCTTGATTATAATACTGTTGAATGGCTTACAAATTTTATTAATGAGTTTGAAAATACAGTAATAGTAGTCTCCCATGATAGATTTTTTTTAGATGCTGTTTGTACTCATACTTCTGATATTGATTTTAGTAAAATAAATCACTTTTCAGGTAACTATACTTTTTGGCAACAGTCTAGTCAATTAGCTGCAAGACAAAAACTTCAGCAAAACAAAAAATCTGAAGATAAGAAGAAAGAATTACAAGAATTTATTTCTAGATTCTCTGCTAATGTTGCTAAATCAAAACAAGCTACAGCAAGGAAGAAGATGATTCAAAAGCTAAATATTGAAGAAATTAGACCTTCTAGTAGAAGATATCCAGCAATTATATTTGATCAAGATAGAGATGCAGGAGATCAAATTTTGGAACTTAAATCTTTGTCTTACGAAAAAGACGGTGAAATATATTTTAAAGATATAAGCTTCAATTTAAACAAAGGAGAGAAAGTTTTAATTGTATCAAAGAATTCTAGATCAATCAACTTATTTTATGATTGTATTTCTGGAAGTCTTGACCAAACTTCTGGCACATATAATTGGGGTGTAACTACTTCATCTGGTTATTTACCAATGGATAATCACTCTCATTTTGATAAAAAGATCTCTTTAGTAGATTGGTTAAGACAATGGTCAAATAACGATGAAGAAAGAGAAGAGTTATTTATTAGGAGTTTCCTTGGTAGAATGTTGTTTGGTGGTGATGAAGCACTTAAATCTTGTACTGTATTGTCTGGAGGAGAAAAAGTTAGATGTATGCTCTCAAAAATAATGATGGGTAAGCCTAATGTTTTACTTATTGATGAACCAACAAACCATCTTGATTTAGAGGCTATAACTGCCTTCAATAATTCTTTAATAAACTTTAAAGGAACTGTTTTATTAAGCACTAATGATAGAGCTTTTGCACAATCTGTAGCTAATAGAATTATTGAAATTACTCCAAATGGAATTATTGATAGTTATCTTCCTTTCAATGAATATATTGTTAATGAAAAGGTTTTATCATCAAGAGAGAAACTTTACAAATAATCTATTTATCTCTAATAACAGCACCAAGGTCTGTTTTGTATTTATCTGACAACTTTAACATGATTTTATCTATGAGCTTGTCAGTTAGGGTCTTTTTAGAATCATTGAATGTAAAGCTAACCGCAAAAGATTTCTTATCATCTCCTATATTTTTTCCTTTAAATTCATCAAAGAGATTAACCTCTTTCAATATTTTATTCTCTAATTTAAATGCTAGCTCCTTTATGGCTTCAAAAGTAATATTATCATCTAAGATCATTGATAAGTCTCTTCTAGAAGATGGAAACTTTGATGATTCTTGATATTTAACATTTAAAGATTTAAATTTTATAACATCAAGATTTAGATTTAATAGATGAATTTTATCATCTACTGAAAATTCTTTAGTATAATTTGAGTTTAATTCGCCTATGAAACCAATATTATTTTTATTGGTAAATATGCTAAGTTTATATTCAAATAAATCATCATTATCCTCTTCATATTTAATATTTAAGATATTTAATTGATTTAATAAATTTTCAGCAACTCCTTTTAAATAATAGAAATTACTTTTAGAAAATTCAGAAATCCAGTTTTCATTAAATATTTCTCCAGTAACTGTTACATTTAATCTTTTGTTTTCAATAAAATTATTATCATTTATTGAATAAGTATTTCCAATTTCAAATATCTTCAGATTTTTATTTTGTCTATTAATATTGTGTTTAATAGTTTCCAAGGCATTTGGTATTAGAGAAACTCTTAGATTAGAAAGCTCAGTTCCTTGAGGATTTAAGAGGTTTACAGCTTTATGATTAAATTTTTCGTTAATACTGGGAGAACATATAGAGTTATTAATAATCTCATTAAATCCAATTCCAACAAGATTATCACTTATAAAAGATTCGGTTTTATTAATCTTATTTTTACCTATTTCAGGGATTGACATAGAAATTTTTGATTCAACATGAATATTATTAAATCCATATACACGTAAAATTTCTTCAATAACATCAATTTCTCTATATACGTCATGCCTGTAATTTGGTGCAACTATATTCAATCCATCCTCAGTGTGTCCTTTTATTTCAAAGTCTAATGAACTAAGAATTTTAGTTATAGTTTCTTTATCTAACTTTTGACCAGTAATACTATCTATTCTATTATATCTTAGATGAATATCCTTCTTATCTAACTTTAAATTGTCTTCAATTAAAATTTCTGATATATTGGCTTCTGCATTTATTTCTTTTATTAAAATTGACGCTCTTTTTAATGCATATAATACTTTATCTGGATCTACACCCCTTTCATATCTATAAGAAGCATCAGTGAATAGTTGATGTCTTTTAGATGATTTTCTTATGGGTATAGAATTAAAAATGGCAGATTCTAAAAATAAGTTAGTTGTTGAGTTTGAAACACCAGATTCATGACCACCATATATTCCTGCTAAACAAAGGGGGGTGTTATTTGAGCAAATCATTAAATCATCACTATCTAAATTAATAATGTTTTCATCAAGAGTTTTAAACTTAGTATTTGACTTTAATGATTTTACATTTATATTTTCAATTTTATCCAAATCAAAAGCATGAAGAGGTTGTCCTATTTCATGCATAACAAAATTTGTAATGTCTACAATATTATTAATAGGTTTTAATCCAATTGATTTTAATTTATTTTGTAATTCTTTAGATGAAGGACCGACTTTAATATTTTTTACTATTAAACCTGAATAGTAAGGACATTTATCAGTGTCTTGGACACTAATTTTAAAGTCTTCATCAATTTTTACTGATTCAAAATTATTAATACTTGGAAGAGTAATTTTACTTTTTAAAGATTTGAAATCATAATATGCTTTTAAATCTCTAGCTACTCCATAATGTGACATTGCATCAGACCTATTAGGTGTAAGACCAATTTCAATAATATTGTCACTTTCTACGTTAAACACTTCGTTTATGGGTCTTCCTGGTTTAATATTGCTATCGAGAACCATTATGCCATCGTGAGATTCACCTAAACCAATTTCATCCTCTGCACAAACCATTCCATTACTAACAACCCCTCTTATTTTTGATTTTTTAATTTTTATCTCAATTCCATCATTAGTATAAATTTTTGATCCAACTTTTGCTACAGGTACAATTTGTCCTTCTTTTATATTTGGAGCACCACAAACAATTTCAGAGATTTCGTTATTACCTAGATCAATAGATGTTACTTTTAATCTATCTGCATTAGGATGTTTTTCACATTTCAAAACTTTTCCTGCTACTACACCATTAAGCCCTCCTTTTACTGATTCAAATGGTAAAAGCTTTTCAACTTCTAAGCCAAGATTAGTTAATATGTCAGATATTTCTTCAGGCTTAGAGTTTGTTTGAAGATATTCTTTAAGCCAATTGATTGATATTTTCACAGGATTTATTTAATAGCAAATATAATTAATCAGCTAATATATCGCCATAAATTTTTTGAATTTGAAGAAGTTGAAATTTCATGCCTAATAGGATAATTCTCTTTTTTTATCAGTCTTGGATCACTCTCTAATAATTCATATGCAGATTTCCGTGCATTATTTAATATCTCAGAATCATATATTATATCAGCTAATTTAAATTTAAGAACTCCACTTTGTCTTGTTCCCATCATGTCTCCGGGTCCTCTTAATTTTAAATCTACCTCAGCTAATTTAAATCCATCACTAACGTTAACCATAGTATCTACTCTTATTTTTGATTCCTCTGAGAGTTTTCCTTAGTCATCAATACACAATAACTTTCTTCATTTCCTCTTCCAACCCTTCCTCTTAACTGATGCAATTGAGAAAGTCCAAACCTTTCAGCACTTTCAATAACCATAACTGATGCATTAGGCACATTAACACCAACCTCAATAACTGTTGTAGAAACTAGAATTTGAGTTTCTTTATTGATAAACCTATTCATTTCAAATTCTTTATCCTTTGATTTCATTTTACCGTGAACTATACTAACCTGGAAATCTGGTCTTGGAAATTCTCTTACTATACTTTCATAACCATCCATAAGATCCTTATAATCAAGCTTTTCAGACTCGTTAATTAATGGGTAGACTAAATAGACTTGTCTTCCCCTAATTATTTGTTCTCTCAGAAACTTAAATACACTTAATCTATTACTATCATATTTATGTACTGTTTTTGTTGTAATCCTACCTGGTGGTAATTCCTTTATTGAAGATATATCCAAATCTCCATATAAGCTCATAGCTAATGTTCTTGGAATTGGAGTTGCTGTCATTACTAGAACATGTGGAGCTGGTGTATTCTTTTTCCAGAGTTTAGCTCTTTGAGCAACTCCAAATCTATGTTGTTCATCTACAATACTAAGACCTAAATTTTTAAATTGAACTATGTCTTCAAGAATTGCATGTGTTCCAACTAAAATTTTGGTTTTACCAGATAATAANTCTCTATGTATTGATTTTCTGTCCTTTGTTTTAACTGAACCAGTTAGTAAATCNATTTTTACNTCNAATTCAGACAGGAGTTCCTTAATTGATTTGAAGTGTTGATTTGCTAGTATTTCAGTTGGAGCAAGTATACAAGATTGAAAACCATTATCAATAGCAATTAACATAACCATTAATGAAACTATAGTTTTTCCAGAGCCTACATCTCCTTGTAACAATCTATTCATTTGTTTCCCATCTCTAAAATCATTTCTTATTTCTTTTATTACCTTTTTTTGATCTCCAGTTAGTTCAAATGGTAAATTATTTTTATAAAATTCATTAAGATGGTCTCCTACCTTTTCAAATTTAAATCCATTTAATTTTTGAATTCTTTCATTCTTTGAAAGCTGAAAACCAAGTTGATTAAAAAATAATTCTTCAAATTTTAGTCTTTTAGTAGATCCAGAAAGTAATTCTTGAGACTCAGGTAAGTGAATATTAACGATTGCTTTATATCTATCAATAAGATTATATTTATTTAAAATATTATAAGATAAATTTTCTTTGATTTGGTTTTGAAGAGAGTTTAAAAGATTATAAATTATTTTGACAAAGTATTTTTGAGTAACACCTTCGTTAACAAGTTTCTCAGTAGATGAGTATATACCATGAAGTCTTCTAGGTATATTCCTGTTAAAACTATCTTTAGTTTTAATTTCTGGATGAGCTATTGAAGGATTATTACCAAACCAGCTAAGTTTACCATAAATAACATATTCTTCATTAGTTTTTATAGATTCCTCAACCCAGTTAAATCCTCGATACCAAATTAGGTCAACTTTTCCAGTATCATCATAAAACTCACAATTCAATCTATTTCTAAACCTAACTTTAGTTCTTTTAACAGATTTTATTTTACCAACTATTTGAACTTCTGATTGATTTTTAGGAAGTTCATTTATTTTAAAAAATCTAGACCTGTCAATATATCTGTATGGATAAAAATCAATAAGATCTTTTACTGTTTTAAGATTTAATTCTTCACTAAGTAATTTTGACCTTGCAGGACCTATACCTTTAATAAATTCAATTGATTGATTTAAAATATCATTATTCACTATCTAAAAAATCTAATGCTAAATTAGTCATAACCTTAACACCAAGGAGCATTGAGNTGTCATCAATAAAAAAATCTGGAGTGTGATGAGGAGGTGCTTTTCGGGTTTCATTGGTATTATATCCACCTAACTCAAATATAAATCCTGGAATTTCATTTAAATAATACGCATAGTCTTCTGCTAATGTTTTAGCCTTATTTAGTATGACATTATTATTTCCAGCGGTATTTTTTAGAGATGGAAGCATTTTTTCCATTAATTCAGGATCATTATATGTAATGTCTGCTCCATCAACTATTTCAATAATTGCATTTCCTCCATAAGATTCTGCAATTCCTTCTGCAAGTTCTTTCATTCTTTTTTTAATATGATCTCTCATATCATAATCTAGTGATCTAATAGTTCCAACAAGGTTAACCTCATTAGGTATAATNTTAAACCTATTTCCACCTTCAATTATACCAAATGAAATTACTGCTGGCTCATTTGTTAAGTTTGANTCTCTAGATATAATAGTTTGAAAAGAATTTATTATCTGGGATGTTATTACAATTGGGTCAACTCCTAGCCATGGTGTACCCCCATGAGATTGACTTCCTATAACCTTAACGGTAAACCTTGATGAGGAAGCAAAGAAACCTCTAGGTTTATAATAAACTTTATTCATAGGTAACATTGAACTAATATGAAGNCCAAAAATTGCATCNACATTAGGGNTNTTTAAAACACCTTCTTTTATCATCATTCTAGCACCACCTTCTTCTCCCGGAGGTGGACCTTCTTCTGCACCTTGNAAAATAAATTTNACAGTCCCATTAAAATTTCTATTTTTTGATAGTATTTCTGCTGTTGCCATAAGAATTGACATGTGACTATCGTGACCACATGCATGCATCACTCCATCATTTAAAGATTGAAAGGGCAAGTTGTTGTTTTCTGTTATTGGAAGTGCATCCATATCAGCTCTTAAAGCAACTACTTTTCCTTTATTTTTTCCTTCAAGAATACCAACTACACCATTTACACCAACATTTCTTGTCACGGAAATACCTAAAGACTCAAGGTGTTTAGCTATAACCTCAGAAGTTTTGAATTCTCTATTTGAAACTTCAGGATATTTATGAAATTCATGCCTCCATGAAATTAATTTTTCCTCAATATCAGTGATTTGAGTATCTATTGTTTGGGAATATGAAAATTGAGTAATTAGTATAAAAAAAATAAATGATAAATTCTTCATAAGTATTGATTTAATTAATGATTTATCAGCAATTAAAATTCATTAATTACTTAAATTTATAACAATGTTAGAAGATAACAAATCTTATCTAAAAGATCTTAACGAAGCTCAACTAAATGCAGTGATTAAAACTGATGGACCCTCAATGGTTATTGCGGGTGCTGGATCAGGAAAAACTAGAGTTCTAACCTATAAAATTGTTCATCTTGTAAACAATGGTGTTGACCCATTTGAAATTTTAGCTTTGACATTTACTAATAAGGCTGCAAGAGAGATGAAGCTTAGAATATCATCTATGATTGGTGAGAGTGAATCAAAGAATATATGGATGGGAACATTTCATTCTGTTTTTGCTAAAATTTTAAGATTTGAAGCTCATAAAATAGGTTTTACATCAGACTTTACAATTTATGATGTTCAAGACTCAGAAAGACTTATATCTTCAATTATTAAAGAAAAAAATTTAGATAAAGACGTTTACAGAACTAAATCAATTAGGAACAGAATATCATCATTAAAAAATAATTTTATAACTGTAACTGGATATTTTTCAAACAGTGAATTGGTTGACTCAGATAATATTTCAAGAAAACCTGAAACCGGAAATATTTACAAAGAATATAACGAGAGATTAGTTAAATCTAATTCTATGGATTTTGATGATTTATTAATGAAAACTAATGAATTGTTAAACAATCATCCAGAAGTATTAGCAAAATATCAAGAAAAGTTTAAGTATATTCTTGTAGATGAATATCAAGACACCAATAATTCTCAGTACCTAATTGTAAAGTCATTATCAGATAAATATCAAAATATTTGTGTTGTTGGTGATGATGCTCAAAGTATCTATTCATTTAGAGGGGCTAATATCAATAATATTATAAATTTTAAAAATGATTATGATAGTGTTGAAATATTTAGACTTGAACAAAACTATAGATCAACTAAAAATATTGTTAATGCTGCAAATTCAGTAATTGATCACAATAAAAATAAAATTGACAAAGAAGTTTGGACAGATAACGATTTTGGAGATAGACTTGAAATCTCATCAAATCAGTCAGATATTGGAGAGGCTAGGGGACTATGTCAAAAAATTACATCTCTTAACAATACAAGCTTTTCAGATATTGCTATTCTTTACAGAACCAATGCTCAATCAAGACCAATAGAAGATTCCTTAAGGTTAAACAAAATACCTTATCAAATTTTTGGAGGCGTATCATTTTATAATAGAAAAGAAATTAAAGATGTTTTAGCTTATTTAAGAGTTATCATTAATAGTAGTGATGAAGAAAGCTTAAAAAGAGTAATAAACTATCCTGCAAGAGGAATTGGTCAAGTAACAATTAATAAAATAATTTTAGCTGCTCAAAAATATAAATTAACATTATATGAGACTATTAAAAAACATAAAGAACTGTCGATTGACTTTTCAAGTTCTGTTTCAATAAAACTTCAAAATTTTATTGAGCTTATAGATGTGTTAAAAATAGAAAATCAAAAATTAAATGCTTTTGACTTAACTAAAGAGGTTATTGATAAGGTAAGAATCATAGATGACTTAAAAAAGGATGAATCACCTGAGGGTATTTCAAGAATTGAGAATGTTCAAGAATTATTAAATGGTATTAGAGATTTTATAGAAGACCAAAAAGAGCTTGTTGAATCAAATGATAACTTATCAGAATTTTTATCTACTGTTTCTTTGTCAACTGATTTTGATAACAATAATCCTGATGAAGATAAAGTGTCTTTAATGACACTCCACCTATCTAAAGGGCTAGAATTTAAGCATGTGTTTATTGTTGGTTTAGAAGAGGATTTATTTCCATCTGCTCTAAGCTATAATACAAGATCGGAACTAGAAGAAGAAAGGAGATTGTTCTATGTTGGTATTACTAGAGCTAAGGAAAATCTTTATTTGTCTTACGCTAATTCAAGATATAGATGGGGTAAGTTAATTTATTGTGAGGAAAGTAGGTTTTTAAATGAAATTGATAAAGAATTTGTTAAAGTTATTAAGCCTAATAATTTCAAGCCGTCAATTTCAGATTATCCTAAAAAAAATATTATATATAATTCTAATTCGAATTTAAAAAGAATTTCAAAAAACACCTCTATAAATACAAATATCAAAATTAATGTATCAATTGGAGATAACGTTACTCATGAAAAGTTTGGTTTAGGTCAAGTCATTAATATTGAAGGAAATGGAAATGACACAAAAGCTACTGTTAAGTTTAAGAAATTTGGTGAAAAGAACTTACTACTTAGATTTGCAAAACTAAATAAAGTATAAAAAAAAACGTAACCGAAAAAAATCCGGTTACGTTATATTTTAACTAATCAATAATTTATTTAGTCAGGTTTGTTTTCTGAGTTAATAGTATTGCTAGGTCCTGTTGCAGGAACATTCATAGACATCCCTTCTTCAATCAAATTAGCAAACTGGTCTAACTTAGGAAGCACTATAATTCTAGTTCTTCTATTTCTTGCTCTAGTTACACTTGAGTCATTATCAGCAATTGGCATGTGGAAACTCCTTCCTGAAGCAACTAGTTTAGTTGGATCAACTCCATACTCATTCTCAAGAATTCTTACTACAGATGTAGCTCTTTTAACAGATAAATCCCAATTGTCAACAATACCAGGAATAGTTTCAGAAGCTTTTTCTTGATCTATACGTAAATTGTCAGTATGACCCTCTACCATAAACTCAAGATCTGGCTTATCACTAATAACTTTAGCAATTTTTTCTAAAACATTTCTTGCTCTAGTTGTAACTGTAAAGCTACCACTATTAAATAGTAACTTGTCTGAAATAGATACGTATACAACACCTTTTTCTACGTTAATTTCAATGTCATCATCACTAAGTGTTCCTAATGAACTTTTGAAACTTTGAACAAGTGCTAAAGTTACAGAATCTCTTCTCGTAACTGCATCTTGCATTCTATTAATGACAAGGTCTTTTTCTTTAATGCTTTCAAGAGATCTCTCAAGGTTATCAGCGCCCTTTTGTGTTAGGGTAGTTAGATTACCAATGTTATTGATCAAATCTTGATTGTTAGCTCTTAAAAACTTATTTTGTTCAGATAATGCATTTATCCTTTCTGATGATGCAGAAAGCTGAGTTTCTGTTGCACCAAGTTTAGAAGTTGCGCTATCTAAAAGTTCTTTTGTGTTTTGTTGAAGACTTTCTAAGTCAGAGTATCTCTTTTGAGAAACACATGATGACAAAAGTAAACCTACAACACCTATAATTATTATATTCTTTTTCATTTCAAAAATGTTGGTTATTAATTAGTCAGCTACAAACTTAATATTTTTATAGTAAATTATTGTATTACAATTGAAAGAATTTTTTCTTACCTAAAATAAAATAGTTAAACACTATACTATTGATTTTAAAATAATTAGGTTGATTAATTGAGTTATTTCTATCTCTCAAAATTGATTTCAGTGAATAAAAATATCCAATATGAGCTTTGTAGACTGAAATGAAATTAGAAAACTCACCTTGAAATAAAAATTTATAAGAGGCTATTATATCTAGTATTAATCGAATAAACAGAGTACTTAAAAGACTTTTTAGAGGAAGGTTCTTAGTTAACATAATCAAAGAATTTCTATAGTTAAGATATGTTTTTCTTGAGTTCTTCTTAATTGTTGCCGCTCCTACATGAAACACTTTAGCTGAGGTTACAGAGTAAGAATTATAACCTAGATTAAACGCTCTCCAGCATAAATCAATTTCTTCCATATGAGCAAAGAAACTCTTATCAAAACCTCCAATTTTATAAAAAATCTTTTTGGAAATAAAAAAACATGCTCCAGAAGCCCAAAATACTTGAGAATTATTGTACTGACCGATATCCTTTTCAAGAGTATTAAAAATCCTACCCCTGCAAAATGGATATCCATATTTATCAATAAATCCACCAGAAGCTCCAGCATATTCAAAATATTCAGTATTATTAATATCTAGGATAGTAGGTTGAATAATTGATTCAGGGTGTTTTTTAATTTTCTTTCTTATAGGATCTAACCAATTTTCAGTAACAAGAATATCATTATTA
>JGI26060J43896_10000191_pt1 | contig 21377 bp, 25 predicted proteins | sample MarorgKNORR_S2LV_6_FD_43896 | JGI IMG/M metagenome (IMG submission 43896) | reverse complement strand
AGGGCACGACCGTGGGGATTCCCTGGTCGACTCGGCAAGTGGCCTCGACCGTGCCGAACTCCTCGAACACCAGCTCCGCCCGGACGAGGCGGTAGCCGAACTTCCCGGGCTGGACCTCGATAGTTTGGACGTTTCGCGCCAACTGCTCCCCGTCGCGGGTGAACACGACCTCCAACACGGAGGCGCCCACGTGGTCGGCCGGACAACGGACCATGACCAGCAGGTGCGGCGACCAGGTGACCGGCGCCGGTTCCGGTGACACCGCACTGAACTGGATGCCGGTCAGGTCGATGTGCGTGGCACCTCCATCCACCTGCCTGAGTTCAAGGCCTTCGAAGAAGAGGGCTGCGAGGATCTGCATGAGACGAACCTAGACCAGATGCTGCAAGCCCTAGCATGGCGCCCCGTGAACCGGCGACTGGTCCTACCGCTGCTTCTCCTCACGGTTGCAGTCCTGGCCGGACTGCAGGCACAGCGGACGGAGAGGTCATCGGCGATGTACGCGCCTGTGGCCGGGGCCATGCCTGCACGGGCGGTCACGCCCCTGTTCTCGGTGCGTCGGGTTCCGGAGTTCCTGCAGGCGCCCACAGCTGAGCGGAACCTCACCACAGGACTGCTCGGAGCGGTGACGGCGCTGCCGGACGGGAGTTGCGTTGTCGTCGCCGAGCACGGTCGCCGCCTCTACAGCCTGGATGCCGGAATTGCCATGGTGCCGGCCAGCACGCAGAAACTCCTCACCGCAATGGCGGCACTGCTGCACCTGGGGGCCTCGACGGTGCTCACGACCAGGGCGGTCGCCGAGGTGCCCGTGGTCGACGGCATCGTGGACGGCGACGTCTGGTTGGTGGGTGGAGGTGACCCACTACTCGCGACGAGTGGGTACGCAGCGCGTTTCGACGACCCGGACGTCTACTCGGATCTCGGCGACATCGTCGGCGGGCTTCTGGGAGCCGGAGTGCGCGAGATCACCGGCGGAATCGTGGGCGACGAGTCGAGGTACGACGCCATCCGCTACCTGGGCACCTGGCCGGACCGCTTCAAGCCCGGCTGGTCGATCCAGTCCGGCCCGCTGAGTGCCCTCAGCGTGGACGACGGCTTCGAGAAGTGGGATCCGGTGAACACTGCATCCTCCCTCTCCGTGCCGGCCGGCGATCCGGCCGCCAATGCTGCCAGCCTGCTAGACGACCTGTTGGAGGCCGAGGGTGTGGTGATCCGGCGTCGGCCAGACTCAGGTCGGGCACCGGTGCATTCGGGGATGGTCACGCTCGTCGAGGTCGCCTCTCCACCCGTGAGTCTCCTGGTTCGCCAGATGCTGGTCGAGAGCGACAACACCACCGCTGAGTTGCTGGTGAAGGAGCTGGGGCGCACNCCCGCCGAGCGTGGGACGACCGTGGCCGGCCTGACCGTCATGCTCGACACCCTCGAACGGGCAGGTCATGGCGTCGAGGAGGTCGTCCCACAGGATGGTTCCGGCCTGGATCCCGACAACAGGGTTACCTGTTCGCTTCTGGTGGACGTGATGGAGGACGAGAACCACGGCGCCCTCCTCGTCGATTCGCTTCCCCTGGCGGGTCAGGGCGGGACCATGAAGAACCGTTTCGTGGGAACGGCCGGTGAGGGCCGTGTCAGGGCCAAGACGGGGACCCTCAGGGGGGTGACCAGCCTGGCGGGAGTGGTCGACACCCCGGCCGGCCGTCGGCTCGCATTCGCCGTGATCAGCAATGGGGACCTGCCATTCGAGATCAGGGACCTCCANGAGGAGGTCGTCCTGGCACTCCTCTCCTACCCGGCCGGACCCTCTGTGGAGGCGTTGTCGCCACGGCCGGTGGTGGGCTGAGTCTCGCCAGACACCCGTCGGTTTCCGATGCTTCCACTGGGGACGGTCCTGCTGCCCTCCGCTGTGATGCCTCTCCACCTCTTCGAGGAGCGGTACCGGCGCATGATCGTGGACGTTCTGGCCACCGATCGCGAGTTCGGTGTTGTCCTGATTCGCCGTGGGAGCGAGGTGGGAGGCGGCGACCAGCGTTGTGACGTGGGAACCCGGGCGCGGGTGCTGGAGGCGAGGGAGGCTCCCGACGGACGCTGGGCCGTGACGGTTGTCGGGCTGCAGCGGATCCGCGTGGACCTGTGGCTGCCGGATGATCCCCATCCCGTGGCGGACGTCAGCCCCATGCCGGACCGGTCGGGGCCGGGCGTACCCGAGTCCGCTTACCGGTCGCTCGAGTCCCGCCTGCGTCGCCTGCTGGCACAGCTCTCGGAGTTGGGTGATTCCGTCCCGGCGGCCATGTTCGACCTGGCCGATGACCCGGCCCTGGGCACACTACAGATGGCGGCGTTGGGCCCCTTCACCGCCTATGACCGGCAACGTCTCCTCGAGGCCGATCTCGTGTCGGACCGCTGCCAGGTCTTGGATGCGCTGATCGCTGATGGGCAGGCGGTCGTTGACCTCCGCCTGGGACCGGATCGCGGGGGTGACGGGCCCGCCGTCGGGTCCTCCCGGTAGCGTGGTCGCCCCATGGGACCCGATCGATTCGCAGATGGACAGTCCGCCGGCGACCTCCCGGGACTACTGAAGCGCTACGTCCGACAGGAGACTGTCGAGCCACTGCGGGCAGCGGGTCGATTCCTGTTGTTCGGCCTGCTCGGAGCCTCCCTCATCGGNCTCGGCACGGTGCTGCTGGTGGTCGGGGGCCTCCGGGGTCTGCAGTCCTCAGGACGACTNGACGGCTCCTGGTCCTGGGTTCCATACCTGGCTTCAGCGATGGTNCTNGGTGGGGTGGCTGGTGTCGCCATGGCACGAATTGGCGGGTCGAGGAACCTGGATGACTGAGGACCGCATCACAGCGGAGGACCTGGAGGCCGAGTTGCGCGCGGTGGTAGGGGACCCGGACGGCCCGGTCGCCCGCAGCCGTCCGACGCTCATGCTTGTAGCCACGGCCTCAGCCGCAGTCGTCTTCGCCCTCGTCTATGTGATGGGAAGGCGAGCGGGTCGGCGGCGCTCCACACTGCTAGAGGTCCGTCGCTTCTGATGTCGACGATGGCCTCGACGCTCCTGGGGCGAGGAATCCGTCGCGGACTACTCGGCGGACAGCGGCGGTGGCAGGGGGTCCTGCTGGTGGTCCTGGTCGCTCGATTCGTACGGGGCCTCGCTGGCCGCCGCCCCGTGGTGCACCGAATCGGCCTTGATGTGGGCGAGAGCCTCGAGGTGCGGCATCTGGACGGTGTGGGTGAGGACCGGTGATTGTCCGGTTGCGAAACCCGACGCGCACCCTCGAGATGGACGGCCCGATGGCCGTCACGGCCCTTCTCGCACGCCTGGATATCCCACGCGAATCCGTCCTTGTGATACGCGAGGGCATCCTGGTACCCGGTGACGCCATGCTGGGCCGGGACGACAGCATAGAGATCCGCTCCGTGATCTCGGGAGGCGCAAGATGAAGTGCAGGGTGTGCCGGGGTCCGGCGGTGATCGACGTCCGGCGCCACAACGCCAACTTCTGTGGGGAGCACTTCCTTCGACACTGCAGGGAACAGGTGGCCAGGGCGATTAAGGGGCATCAGATGCTCGAGGCCGGGGACCGCGTGCTCGTGGCGGTTTCCGGGGGCAAGGACTCCCTCGCCGTATGGGACATCCTGGTGGAACTGGGCTACGAGGCTGACGGCCTCTACCTCGGTCTTGGAATCGATGGCTACAGCCCGGAATCCGAGCGCTTCGCACGGGCATTCGCTGAGAGCCGGGGCCTGTCACTCGAGGTCGTGGACCTACCCACCGACTACGGGTACGACATCCGTGGCGCCGCCAGGTCCGCGAAGCGGGTTCCCTGCAGCGCCTGCGGCCTCTCAAAGCGCCACCTTTTCGATGAGGCCGCAGAGAGGGGCGGCTACGACGCCCTAGCCACCGGCCACAACCTCGACGACGAGGCTGCGGTGCTGCTCGGAAACGTCCTGCGCTGGCAGGGGGAGTACCTGGGCCGGCAGCAGCCGGTGCTGCACGCTGGAGACGGGTTCCCTCGGAAGGTCAAACCCCTGGTCCGCCTCGGGGAGAGGGAGATGGCCGCCTACTGCGTACTACGCAGCATCGACTACATGGTCGAGGAGTGCCCGATGGCGCTGGGCAACAAGCACATCGGCTACAAGGAGGCCCTCAACTCAATTGAGGAACGCTCCCCGGGAAGCAAGCACGCCTTCTACTTCGGGTTCCTGGATCGGGCGGCCGACCTGTTCGTGCCCGGGGATGACGATCGCTCCCCGATCAGGGCCTGCGTCCGTTGCGGGTCCCCGGCCGGCGCCGAGGTCTGCGCCTTCTGCCACCTCCTGGAACGAGCAGGCGGCCACCTTCCGAGCAAAGGTCGGGATGTACCCGTCCGGCTGGGTCGTCCCATATCCGAGGCCCGCTAGTGGCGGGGTTGTTCGGGGAGGGCGACCAGGTCCTCCTGGTGGATCGCAAGCAGCGCCGCTATCTGGTCGAACTCTCGGTCGGTGCGGAGTTCCACACCCACACCGGTGTTATCGCCCACGATGTGATCATCGGCGCGGACGAGGGGGTCTCGCTGCGATCCAGCCGGGGCGGCATCTTCATAGCCTTCCGACCGACTCTCGCCGACTTCGTACTCAAGATGCCCCGAGGGGCGCAGGTCATCTACCCGAAGGACCTGGGTCCGATCCTTATGCTGGCCGACGTGTTCCCCGGGGCACGCGTGTTGGAGTCGGGCGTCGGTTCGGGTGCTCTCTCGATGACGATGCTTCGTGCCGGAGCCGACATCACCGGCTATGAGTTGCGGGAGGACTTCGCCGTGAGGGCACGGGCCAACGTGGTCACGATGCTGGGCGAGTCGGCTCTCGAGCGCTACGACGTACAACTCCGGGACGTATACGAGGGAATCGACGGTGATGCCTTCGACCGGGTGGTCCTGGACCTACCCGAGCCATGGCAGGTCGTACCCCACGCCGCCGGGGCACTCCATCTTGGGGGGATAATCGTTGCCTACACGCCGAGCATCACGCAGGTGATTCGGTTCCGTGAGGCACTAGATGAGTACGGCTTCCGGTTCGCCGAGACTGTCGAGGTTCTGAACCGGACCTGGCACGTCGAAGGCCAGGCGGTCAGGCCCGACCACCGGATGGTGGCCCATACGGCATTTCTGACGCACGCCCGGCTGCTGGGACCATGAGGGTCCGGCGGGTCGCCGCCGTCCTCGCGGCGGGACTGCTCGTCTACCTGACATTCCTGGCGTGGACTGCCAGGCAGGGTGGTGGAGAGGCGTGGACCGGTCCGACCATCGTGCCCACGTCGGAGCCCGGTATCGATCCGGTGCTCATTGAACGACTCGAGGCTTCGACCGTCAGCGTCAGGGGCATGGACTGTCNTTCGGCGCAGTTCGGGACGGGGTTCGTGGTTGCCGGGGATCTGATCGCCACAGGCGCACACGTGGTGGCCGGGATTGCGGTACCGATCGTGGTCATCGACGGCCGGGAGGTACCCACCCGTGTGGTTGCCTTCGATCCGGTCAGCGATCTGGCCCTCCTTAAGCCCACCAGCGACCTGGACCTCCCGGCACCGTTGGCGCTGGGAGTACCTGCCGCCGGAGTTCCGGCATCCATCCTGGTTCGCGACGAGGATGGTCTACCGCTGGCGGTACCTGCAATCGTTCAGAGTTTGATCAGGGCGACCGGCGACGACATCTACGGCATGCCCGGGGGTGGACGCGACGCCTTGGAGGTGGAGGCCCACATCCGCTCCGGGCATTCAGGGGCACCGATCGTGAACGGTGATGGCGCCGTGATTGGAATCTTGTTCTCACGGCTCCGCGGTGGTGGCCCGGTCGCCTATGCGGTTCAGTCAGGCGAACTGGTCGCCCTCATCAAGGAATCCTCAGGAGCAGGTGGTCCTGCCGGGCCCTGTCGTTAGGTCAGTCGATCTCGATGTAGATGCACTCACCGGGGCATTCCTCGGCCGACTCGATGGTGGCCTCCTCTTGCCCAGCGGGAACCGGTGCAAGGCCGGCGGCACCGCCGGGCTCGCTGAGGATCTTGTCGCCGTCCTTCACGTAGGCCAGCCCATCGTCCAGCATGGCGAACACGTCGGGCGCGATCTCCTCGCAGAGGCCATCACCTGTGCAGAGATCCTGATCGATCCAGACCTTCATAGTCCTAGGGTTCCTCTCTATCGGCCCAGGTGGCCCTGCACCGTGATGGTCCGTAGGCCGTGGAGGCCCCGGGTCGTCAATGGCCCGTCGCTGACGGGACCCCTGATTACGGGCAGGAGCCTACCGGTCTCCGGGGCCCCTCCACGGGATCGGCCGGGTGGCTCTTGCCTCCGGGGTGCGACCACCCGGCGCTATGGTCGCCGTCTGGAGGGCACCGTGACCGACGAGCAGGATGGACCCGAAAGGGCCGAAGAATCGAGTGTGGATCCGGCCTCTGACGTGGCTGGGCTGGAGACCGAGGTGGCGGAATTGCGACGTCGCCTGGTCGATGTTCCCCGTCAGTTGGGCCGGCTTGAGGCCGAGGTCAAGGATGCCGGTCGGGAGCTGGCCCGGGCAAACGCGAGGAACCAGAAGCTGAACACCACCCTGGAGACGGCCAGGGAGCGCATCACGGTCCTGCGTGAGGAGGTCGAGAAGCTCTCCCAGCCCCCGTCGGCNTACGGCACCGTCATCCAGTTGAACGATGATGGATCCGCCGACGTCCACTCCGCCGGACGCAAGATGCGGGTCGGGGTTAATCCGGACGTCGTGGGTTCTCTGACGCCGGGCCAGGAGGTCGTCCTGAACGATGCCATGAGCATTGTGCTGGCCAGGAGCCACGAGGCGGTCGGCGAGGTCGTCACCGTGAGGGCGGTCATGTCCGATGGCACCCGGGCCGTGATCACAGGTAGAGGCGACGAGGAGCGGGTGGTCGAGGTGACCGCCGACCTGGTCGGCGTGGGCCTGCAGAGCGGCGACTCGGCGATGCTGGATCCCCGTTCCGCCCTGCTCCTGGAACGGCTCCCGCGACTGGGAGCGGAGAATCTGGTNCTCGAGGAGGTTCCGAACGTCACCTACGAGGACATCGGTGGCCTGGATGGCCAGATCGAGAANATCATCGACGCNGTCGAACTGCCGTTCCTCCACCAGGACCTGTTCCGCGAATACGACCTGCCGGCACCCAAGGGAATCCTTCTCTACGGCCCCCCTGGTTGCGGCAAGACGCTGATTGCCAAGGCGGTTGCGAACTCTCTGGCGTCGAGGGTCGCCGAGGTGTCCGGCGACCTCGAGGCACGTAGCTACTTTCTCAACATCAAGGGTCCGGAACTGCTCAACAAGTACGTGGGCGAGACCGAACGCCAGATCCGCGAGGTGTTCCAGCGTGCGAGGGAGAAGTCTGAGCAGGGCTGGCCGGTGATCGTCTTCTTCGANGAGATGGAGGCGCTCTTCCGGACACGTGGGACCGGCATCAGCTCCGACATCGAATCTACGATCGTCCCACAGTTGCTGGCCGAGATCGACGGCGTCGAGACGCTCCGGAACGTGATCGTGATCGGGGCTTCCAACAGGGAGGACCTCATCGATCCGGCGATCCTGCGACCCGGAAGGCTTGATGTGAAGATCAAAATCGAGCGCCCGGACGCTATCGCCGCCGCCCACATCTTTTCCCGTTACCTGGTCGGCGACCTGCCGATCGACGAGGAGGCCATCCAGGCGATTGGAGGCGGGGACCGCAACAAGGCGGCGCTTGCAATGATCGACGATGGCGTGGAGGAGATGTACTCGGACCAGGACCGCAACAGGTTCCTCGAGGTGAGCTACCAGAACGGCGATAAGGAGGTCCTCTACTTCCGGGACTTCTCCTCGGGTGCCATGGTCGAGAACATTGTCCGGAGGGCCAAGAAGTTGGCCATCAAACGCCAACTGGCCGGTGGCTCGACGGGCCTCCGATCGGCGGACATAGTTCAGTCTGTGCGCCAGGAGTTCTCAGAGCACGAGGACCTTCCCAACACCACCAATCCCGANGACTGGGCGCGGATCTCGGGCAAGAAGGGCGAACGGATCGTCTACGTGAGGACGCTCGTGACGCACCATGAGGACGAGTCGGGTGGCCGGGCCATCGAGGGCGTCGGTACGGGTCAGTACCTCTGAACCCTGCCGTCATGGCAGGTTCAGGTCCCGTCGACACGTCAGGGCCCGGAAGTAGGGTCCGCCCATGGCGGTCCTCAAGACACTGGGCATCGAGACCGAATTCGGAATTGTCCACCGTGGGGTCGCAGCCCCAAACCCGATCAGCGCCTCTTCGCTCCTGATCAACGCCTACCTCAGCCTTCGAACCGACCCGGGCGGAGGNCCGGGTGCCCCCAGNGTCGGGTGGGACTTNGTNGACGAGTCGCCGGCGGCCGACCTGAGGGGTTTCACACCCCTCGAGGCCATGGCGCCGGACATCGAGACCCACCTGGTAAACGCGGTCCTGACCAACGGAGCGCGGTACTACGTCGACCACGCCCACCCGGAACTCTCCACGCCGGAGTGCGCTGATGCNCTCTCGGTGGTTCTCCAGGATCGAGCGGCAGAACTGATCCTGATCGAGTCGATGGCTGCCGCCAACGAGTTCCTGCCCGAGGGAGAGGAACTCGTCGTCTACAAGAACAACTCGGACGGGAAGGGCAACAGCTACGGCTGCCACGAGAACTACCTGATGGATCGGGCAACCCCGTTTGGCCGGATCGTCCAGCACGCCACCACCCACTTCGTGACGCGGCAGGTATTCACCGGAGCGGGCAAGGTGGGCTGCGAGTTGCCGTTTCGGGAAAGGAACCACATCGAGTTCCAGTTGACGCAACGTGCAGACTTCTTCGAGGCAGAGGTGGGCCTCGAGACCACCTTGAAGCGACCCATCATCAACACACGTGACGAGCCGCACGCCGATCCGCTCAGGTACAGGCGACTGCACGTCATCGTCGGAGACGCCAACCTCTGCGAGGTGGCGACCTTCCTGAAGATGGGTACCACCGCAATCCTCTTGGCAATGGTGGAAGACGACGTACTGGACCCGACGGTGGCGCTGGCCGACCCTGTGAGGGCCCTGCAGGCGGTGTCCTGGGACCTCAACCTCTCTGAACCGCTGGGACTGACGGACGGCCGTTCGGCGACAGCCCTGGAACTCCAGTGGGGTCTACTGGAGGCGGCTCGGAAGTACCTCCTCGAGCGTGGTACGGATGCTGTCGGCGGTGTGGTCGCAGACAATGTCGTGGATCGTTGGGAACAGGTGCTGGTCAGCCTCGAACGGGACCCGACCGAACTGGTCGGCCAGGTTGACTGGATCACCAAGCGCCACGTGGTGGAGGGCTTCAAGGATCGGCACGGCCTGGCTGCCGATGACCTGAGGCTCGCAGCCCTGGACCTCCAGTACCACGATCTGCGGCCAGAGCGTTCGCTGTTNGCCCGCATGGGNGCCGAGGTGCTGGTGGATCCGGCAGATGCAGCGAGGGCGACCGGGTATCCACCGACCGACACCCGGGCCTTCTTCCGGGGACGTTGTCTGGCGCTGTGGCCCGACCGGATCGTGGCTGCGAACTGGGATTCGATGGTCTTCGATGCCGGCGGCGAGGCGTTGCGCCGCGTGCCGATGATGGAGCCCTCCCGCGGCACACAGGAGCATGTCGGTACGCTGCTCGAGACCTGTGGGTCTGTCGAGGAACTCCTCGATCGGTTGTCGGCCTGATTCCGGACGGAGGCGAACATGGCTGAGCGTGAACAACGNCAGAGGGTCGGATCGGATCGCTCCACNGANGATCCTGGTACCGCGGAGGAATCGACCAGCCCGGCCTCCACGGAACGCAGTGAACGTCTGAAGGGTGAGTTGGACGGCCTCCTCGACGAGATCGATGAGGTGCTGGAGACCAACGCCGAGGAGTTCGTGAAGAGCTATATCCAGAAGGGCGGCGAGTAGCCCGCCTCCGGCGGCGGGTTAGCCTCCCGCACGTGACGCTTCCCATCTTCGTTCCCGGTGATGATCCGGGCCCTGACTTCGTCGGACTCCTGGACAGGCTGGGTGTCGGGGCCTTTGAGTCAGCCGTTCCCTTCGATGCAGCCCAGATCACGCACGGCACCACGGTGCTGGCGATCCGCTACTCCGATGGCGTCCTGATGGCGGGAGATCGCCGTGCCACCAGTGGACACCTGATCAGCCACAGGTCGATCCAGAAGGTGTTTCCGGCGGACAACTACTCCGGTGTGGCCATCGCCGGCGCAGCCGGGCCGGCCATGGAGATGGTTCGGCTCTTCCAGCTGCAGTTGGAGCACTACGAGAAGGTCGAGGGCAGCGCCCTGACCCTCGACGGCAAGGCCAACCAGCTCAGCCAGATGCTCCGCAACCACCTTCCGGCGGCCATGCAGGGCCTGATGGTGGTTCCCCTCTTTGCAGGGTTCGATCCCCGTACCGGGCAGGGCCGGCTGTTCCAGTTCGACGTGACCGGCGGCCGGTACGAGGAGAGAGACTACGCCGCCATCGGGTCGGGTGGCCTCCACGCCTCCACGGTTGTGAAGCTCCGACACCACGATGGCATCGGAGCCGACGAGGCCATCGACGTGGCGATCGAGGCCCTATTCCAGGCTGCCGACGAGGACATCGCCACCGGCGGGCCCGACACGGTGCGTGGGATCTATCCGGTGGTGGCCCTNATCACGGTAGATGGATTCGAACAGTTGGCCGACGATGACGTGGCCGCCCGAACCGGCACACTCCTGGATCGCCTGCGGGGTGCATCGTGAGCATGCCGATGTACGTATCGCCCGAGCAGATGATGAAGGACAAGGCCGACTACGCCCGCAAGGGCATCGCCAGGGGGCGTGCGGCCGTTGGATGTACGTACGCCGATGGCGTGCTGCTCTGCGCCGAGAACCCNTCCAACACGCTTCGCAAGGTCAGCGAGATCTACGACCGGATCGGGTTCGTGGGGGTGGGTCGCTACAACGAGTTCGACCAGCTCCGGATTTCCGGGGTGCGCCATGCCGACTTCAAGGGCTACTCCTTCAGCCGCGAGGACGTGAACGCAAGGTCCCTGGCAAACCAGTACGCGCAGGCCCTCGGGCACAACTTCACCCATGAGATGAAGCCCCTCGAGGTGGAGATGCTCGTGGCCGAGATGAGCGAGGAGAACGGCGGGGACCAACTGTTCCACCTCCTCTACGACGGCACCGTCATGGACACCACCTCGTTCGTGGTGATCGGTGGTGAGGCCGACGCCATCCGGGAACGCATAGAGGGGACCTGGTCCCGGGAGGCCGACCTGGGTTCCGCCCTTGGTTCCTCGGTCAATGCCCTCGCCGGCCCGGATCGCCAGTTGGCTGGCGACGACCTGGAGGTGGCGGTGCTGGCCCGGCAGAACGGTCGTCGGGCGTTCCGACGGATCGAGGGCGACGACCTCGACGGCCTTCTGGCCTGACGGTGTGCCACGGGACCGTGGCGGTCGAACGCCTGCATCGATGAGGTCCTGAGGGTGCAACGCCGGATCTACGGGCTCGAGAACGAATACGGCATCACCTGCACCGTGGACGGAGCACGGCGTCTCAGCCCGGACGAGGTGGCCCGCTACCTGTTCCGGCGGGTGGTGTCATGGGGCCGCAGTTCGAACGTGTTCCTGGTGAACGGAGCGCGCCTCTACCTGGACGTCGGGTCCCACCCCGAGTACGCCACGCCAGAGTGCGACTCGGTCGCCGATGTCATCACCCATGACAAGGCTGGCGAACGGATTCTCGAACAGCTCGCAGTCAGCGCCGAGGACCGGCTCCGGGAGGAGGGAATCAACGGAGACGTCTTCCTCTTCAAGAACAACACGGACTCGGCCAACAACTCCTACGGCTGCCACGAGAACTACCTGACGACCCGCGACGACGACCTCTCGAGCTACGACGAGGTTCTCATTCCGTTCCTGGTGAGCCGACAGATCTGGTCTGGGGCGGGGAAGATATTCGAGAACCCCAGGGGAGGGGCCGGCTTCTGCATAAGCCAGCGGGCCGCCCACATCTGGGAGGGCGTGTCCAGCGCCACCACGCGTTCCAGGCCGATCATCAACTCCAGGGACGAACCACACGCGGATGCCGAGCGCTATCGACGCCTCCACGTGATCGTTGGGGACTCCAACATGAGCGAGTACGCCGGCTTCCTCAAGGTGGGGGCCTGCGGCTTCATCCTCAGGATGCTCGAGGAGCCCGGTGTCGTGTTCCGGGACATGACGCTCGAGAACCCGACCCGGGCGATCCGCGAGATCAGCAACGACTTGACCTGTCGGAGGACCGTCCGGTTGGCCAGCGGTCGCGAGATGAGCGCCCTGGACATCCAGAGGGAGTTCCTGGACAGGGCTCTCCGCTTCGCCGAGCGGCGCGATACGAGCCCGGAGGAGGACCGGATCCTGGCGATGTGGGAGCACTGCCTCGACGGGATCGAACGGGACCCCCTCAGCCTTCATCGCGAGTGCGACTGGGTGGCAAAGCACCGCATGGTGGAGTCCTACCGGGAGCGGCACAGCCTGCCTCTCTCGGATCCAAGGGTCCTGCTCCTGGACCTCCAGTACCACGACGTGAACCGGCGGAGGAGCCTCTACTACCTGATGCAGGACCGCGACTTGATGGAGCGCACCACCACGGATGCGGCGATCGCCGCCGCAGTGGACGAGGCACCCGCCACTACGAGGGCCAAGTTGCGTGGCGACTTTATTCGTCGGGCCAAGGAACGGCGGCGGGACTTCACGGTGGACTGGGTCCACCTCAAACTGAACGACCAAGCCCAGCGCACAGTCCTGTGCAAGGACCCCTTCCGGTACGAGGACGAGCGCGTACAGAAGCTCATCGACTCGCTCTGAGGCCCGTTCCCGGGACCACCCTAGAGTGCCGCCATGGCGGCGATGAAGAAGCTGGAGCGACTCCTAGACGTGGTCGCGCTGCTCCTGGAGACGGAACGGCCCCTCACACGCCACCAGATTCGCGACGCCTTGCCGCCCGGTGCCTACGCCGACGAAGACGAGTCGTTTCGCAGAACCTTCGAGCGCGACAAGGATGAGCTTCGGGATCTGGGCCTGCCGATCGTGCTGGAGGCCGTACCGGGATCGGATGGCTCTCGGACCGGTTACCGGATCCACCGGTCGGAAATGGAAGCGGACCTGCCGGCACTCGACCCAGAGGAGCTGGCGAGCCTGGCACTGGCCTCTGCGATGGTCGGTTTCGACGAGGCTGCACCAGAGGTGCCGATCTGGATGCTCGGTGGGAGCGGTGGCGCTACCGACCTGGACAGGACCAGGCCTGTGGCCGAGGTGCCCGGAGATTCAGTCGTCCGGGACCTGATGCGTGCGGTGACAGGGGGATTGGTGGTGTCCTTCGTGTACAAGGGTGAACGTCGGGAGGTCGAGCCGCACTATCTCGTCTTCACGAAGGGGCACTGGCAACTTTCCGGCCGGGACAGGAAGCGGCTTGCTGGGCGGCAGTACCGGTGCGACCGGTTCGAGTCCGGCGTAGACGTATCTGACGAACGCATCGAGACGCCGGACGTGCCGATCGAGGTGCGCGAGGACCACGCCTGGCAGTTCGGGGATGCCGAGCCGGTGCCGGTCAAACTCCTCGTGGACGAACGCCACGTCACCTGGCTTACGGGCTTCTTGCGTTCGGCCGAGATTATCCAGCGACGTGACGACGGTTCGATCATCGTGCAGGAACTCGTGCGGGAGTCGGACGCCTTCCGGTCCTTCGTGCTGACGTTCCTAGACGGCGCGGAGGTGCTGGAGCCGGCATGGTTCCGCCAGGAAATGGTGGACTGGCTGGAGGCGCTGGCATGAGCGGACCGGGTGCTGCCGACCGGGTGCACCGGCTGTTGTCCCTCATCCCGTGGCTGGAGCAGAACCATCCGTCCGGTGCCGACATCGGAGAAGTGGCCGAGAGGTTCGACTACCCGCAGGCAGACCTGGTACGGGACCTCACCGACGTCGTGAACTTCGTGTCGGCGGACCCCTACCAGAGCTTCCTAGTATTCGAGATCCTGGTCACCGAGGGCCGTATCCGGGTCGACCGCAACGACCTCCTGGGCAGGCCAATGCGGATGGACCCGGCCGACCTGGCCGCCCTGGTCGCTGCCGGCCGTGCCGCGGCGGCCCTCCTGGACGAGGAGGAGCTGGGACCGCTGGAACGCGCGGTCGCCAAGCTGGCCGGCACGAGAGGCTCGGTCGCCGAGGCGGTGCAGATCCGACTGGCGACCGGCGACGAACCGGTCCTCCAGGTGATCCGGGAGGGCATCGGGACGGGACGCTGCATCGACATCGACTACTACTCCTACGGTCGTGATCTGGAGACCCAGAGGGTGGTCGAGCCGCACCGCTGCCTCTACGACGGCTTCTGGTACCTGATGGCCCACTGCCGCCTCACCGATGACTCACGGGTCTTCCGGCTGGACCGTATACGGCGGGCAGAGTTGACCGACCATGGGTTCCAGCCGCCTGACACCGTGGCCGAGGCAATGGACGGCATACCGGTGGATGGCAGCCTTCCCGAGGTGACGCTGCTCCTGGACCCCGAGGTGCGCTGGGTGGTTGAGCAGTACCCGCATACCGGGTTGGAGCTGAAAAATGACGGTCGGCTGCAGGTGACCCTGCCGGTCACTGCGGACAGGTGGTTGGAACGGCTTCTGCTGCGACTCGGGCNTGCTGTAGAGATCGTGGCCGCACCACCCGGCCTGGGCATGGAGCTCCGGGCCGCCGCCGCACGGCGTGTCCTAGCCCGCTACCGCTGAGTCGGCGCCACGGCTGAGTCGGCGTCACCGCCATCGGGAGCCGGACGGCTAGGTTCGGCCCGTGACGGACGAGACCCCAGGGAGCGGCGAGGCTCCAGGCACGGAGACGCCCACATCCGAGGATTCTGATGAACGGGTCTGGACGGATGGCCTCCTGGCCAGGGCCAGGGCCCGCTCCTCCGGCGAGTCGAGCGGCACGGAACATCTCACGGAACCCGTCGATGAGGCGGCCGCGCCATCAGGACCGACAGGCTCGACGGAACCCACATGGGACTCTCCGGCTGTCAGGGCTCCGATCGTGACCCGGGCTGGCCTGATGGGTGGAGAGAAACCCGTGGACGGGCCCNTGGAGGGAACCTTCGATCTGCCAGTCACACCATCGTGGTCCGACCCTCCGACGATGCCCCTGCCCCTGGATGCCCCTGTGGAGGCACCTCCGGATGTGGATCTGGGGATTCCGGGCAGTGTGGTCTCGGCGCGACGATCGGTGATCGAGTGGGGGTCGGTGCTCGTCGGCGCTCTGGTGCTTGCGATGCTCGTCAGGACCTTCCTATTCCAGGCCTTCTACATCCCGTCTCCGTCGATGGAACCGACCCTCTGGTCCGGTGACCGGATNCTCGTGAACAAGCTGAGCTACCANCTTCATGATGTGAACAGGGGAGACCTCGTGGTCTTCCGGTCGCCACCTGACTCGGTGGCCGGTGGCGAGGACCTCATCAAGAGGGTGATTGCCCTACCCGGTGANAGGGTGACCTCCNATGGGGGGCGCCTNCTCATCGGCGGTGGCCTCCTGATCGAGCCGTACCTCCCATTCCAAAATGGCACNGCTGACTTCGGCANGGTTCCCTNNTGCAGCGAGCCTGAGATGGGNGCGTGCACCGTTCCGGACGGCCACGTGTTCGTGATGGGCGACAACCGGGCGAACTCACGGGACAGTCGGTTCTTCGGTCCCGTTCCCGTTGAGTCGATCGTCGGGCGTGCATTCGTGCGGGTGTGGCCGCTGGGGGCGCTGGACAGGCTCTGATCAGTCAACTCAGGGGCGAGGTCGACGGTTGGCGAGCCCCGCCACCAGTCGGTCCACGTGGTCACCGTAGATGCCATCCAATCCCAAGGCGATGAGGCGGTCGATCTGCCGGGGATGCTGGGCGTCCCAGGCNAGGCAGCGGATGTCGAAGCGGCGGAAGAGGGCGANCAGNCCGGCACTCCAGTCCTGCTCAGGCAGGTTCACCGCATGGATCGCCATACCCGACAGGTTCGCCGCCATCCTTTCGGGCCCTTCGTTGATCCGATCCAGGCGAGTGGAGTGGACCAGGATCACGTCNCTGGCGGCCTCGCCGATGTCGGCCAGAACGCTCAGTTCCGGGTGGCACAGCCAGAGCGACCCCACGGCGTCGTGTTGACGCGCTAGCTCCAGGACGGCCGGGATCGCTGTCAGGTCCCTGATGTCCAGGGACAGGGGAACGCCACCATCCACCCGGCGGTAGAGGTCGGCGAGGGTCGGGATGCCGTCGGGAAGTTGGCCTCGTGCCAACGAGTGGATCGGGCGACGCCTCAGAGCCGAGCCGACCCGCCGATCGTGGTGCAGTACCGGAACCCCGTCGGCCGTGCACCACACGTCGCTCTCGAGACCTGTGGCGCCCATCCGGATCGCTGTCTCGAAGGCCTGGAGGGAGTTCTCCGGAGCATGCGCACGGCCTCCCCGGTGGGCGAACAGGATCGGCTCGACGGGCCTCTGAGCAGAATGGGACACGTGTTCAGTCTGCCCTTCATCGGGGCCGTCGTACGAAGCCACTACGCCTAGGCTCAACGCCGTGAACGGTGCCTGGATCCTGGTCGCCTTCGGGCTCGTTGCGGCGGTCGTCGCCGTTGCCCGCCTCTCCCTCGTCCTGACCCGGGATCTGGTGTTGGCTGCCGAGTCCCTCTCCCGACTGGGACGGTTGTCCGTTTCCGTCCGTGACCTGGTCCGCTCGGCGCGTCACCTCAGTGTCGACGCCGGCCCGGTCGGCCGTCGATAGGCGCTGATCATGGGCAACATCGGAGGCGCCGAGGTCCTGATCATCCTGATGCTCGGCCTGCTGGTACTCGGTCCGGCCCGGTTGTCGGTCGTGGCGCGGCGTGTCGGCTCGATGACCAGGGAGGTGCGTCGGGTTGCGGGGGCCTTCCAGGAGGAGGTCAGGGAGCTGGTCGATGACCCTTCCATCGAGGCACTGGCCAGGGAACGCGGTAGGAGCGTCGCCGAAGCGCCGNCGGAGGACCCGGAACGGCCGGCGGGGCCAGACGGTGGCTGATTTCGATGGCCGTATGCCCCTNCTCGAGCATCTGGAGGAACTCCGTCGGCGCCTGATCCGTGCGGTGGCTGCGATCGCCGTCGGGACGGTCGCATGCTGGATCCTCTACCCGCAGATCTTGGACCTCCTCCTCCAGCCCTACTGTCAGATCCGCGGATCGGGCGCCGGATCGAACGCCTTCGGGGATGGTTGCGAGCTCCTCGTCACGGACCCACTGGAGCCGTTCGGCGTGAGGATGATGGTGGCCGGCTACGGCGGGGTGGCCCTCGCCATGCCGGTCCTGCTCTGGCAGGCCTGGCGGTTCGTGGTCCCCGGCCTGCAAGCCGGGGAGCGTCGCTGGGCGATCCCCTTCGTGGTGGTGGGCGTGCTGCTGTTCGCCACGGGGTGTGGACTGGCTTACTGGAGTATCCCGCGTGCCCTCGACTTCTTGATCGGGATCGGCGGCCCGGACCTAGTCAGCGTCTTCTCCCCATCGAAGTACCTGGGCTTCATCGTCAAGATGATGCTTGCCTTCGGCATCGGTTTCGAGTTTCCGCTGGTGCTCGTGTTCCTGCAGTTGATCGGCGTGGTCACGCCTGCCGGGCTGCGTCGCACGCGGCGCTACGCGGTCGTCGGCATCGTGGCCCTTGTGGCCGTACTCACGCCGAGTGGAGACCCGTTCACGCTCCTCATCCTGTCCGTACCAATGCTCCTGTTCTACGAGTTGGCCATCCTCCTGGGACTGCTGCGNAACCGTCGCCTTCGCCTGGCCCGCACCCGGTGATCGACGGACGCCCCTTCCAACTGGACCGCTTTCAGGTCGAGGCGATGACCTCGGTGGATGCCGGAAGGTCGGTGCTGGTGGCTGCCCCGACGTCTAGCGGGAAGACTGTCGTGGCCGAGCACGCCATCGATCGGGCACTCGCGGCCGGACGACGGGCGTTCTACACGGCCCCGATCAAGGCTCTCTCCAACCAGAAGTTCCGGGACCTGGTCAAACGTCTCGGAGACGGACGTGTCGGNCTCATGACCGGCGACCAGGTCGTGTCACCTGATGCCCCGGTGGTGGTGATGACCACTGAGGTACTCCGCAACATGCTCTATGCAGGGTCAATGGCGACACTCGACCTCGGTTGGGTGGTCCTAGACGAGGTCCACTTCCTGGAGGACCCCTACCGCGGGGCCGTCTGGGAGGAGGTGGTCCTGAACCTCGCACCGGAGGTCGGGATGGTGGCCCTCTCTGCGACGGTCTCCAATGCCCGGGAACTTGGCGACTGGTTGACGGCTGTGAGGGGGCCGACTGACGTGATCGTGGAGACAAGACGCCCGGTACGGCTTCGCACCCACTACCTGGTGGCCGAGCGCGGCCGGGAGCGTCGCCTGCACCGGATGGCGACACACCGTGGCGGCTCTCCCAACTCAGATGGGCGACGCTTCGACAACGAGCGCAGGAACAGGCAGGGTGGCGGGCGGGGTAAGGGTTCCCGCTGGGTGACTCCCCGGCGGGACGAGGTTCTGGGTGAACTGTCCGCCCACGGACTCCTACCGGCGATCCACTTCATCTTCAGCAGGGCCGGATGCGACGAGGCGCGTGACGCCATCCTGAGAGATGGAGTTCGCCTGAACAGCGGTTCCGAGGCTGCGGCGGTATCGGAGCACGTGACTGCCCGACTCGAAGGTCTACCTTCCGCCGACCTGGAGGCCCTCGGTGTGGATCGCTGGTCCGAGGGCCTGGAACGGGGTGTGGCGGCACACCATGCAGGCTTGGTCCCGATCTTCAAGGAGGTCACCGAGGAACTCTTCGCTATGGGCCTCCTGAAGATCGTCTACGCCACAGAGACCCTCGCCCTCGGTGTGAACCTTCCGGCCCGGTCGGTGGTGATCGACAGGCTGACCAAATTCACCGGCCAGACCCACGAGGTCCTCACGCCGGGCCAGTTCACGCAGCTCACCGGGCGTGCCGGACGACGTGGCATGGACACCGAGGGTCACGCCATCGTCTGCTGGTCCCCGTTCGTGCCGTTCGACCGGGTTGCAGGCCTCGCGGGCAGCACGGACTTCGTCCTCCGATCCGCCTTCCGACCCACCTACAACATGGTGGCGAACCTGATAGTGGGCCGTACCCGAGAACAGGCCGACGACCTGCTGGCACGATCCTTTGCACAGTTCCAGATGGATCGGAAGGAGGCGAAGCGCCATCGTCGCTCCGACGAGATGCGCCTGGAGGCACGACGCATCAGGTCCGGGTTGGCGGAGCCGGAATCGGTGCAGGGCGAACCGGTGCAACCGGCGTCGCTTCGGCCCGGTGAGGTGGTGGTCATCGACGACGGTCTCATTCACCTTGTGCTCTCCGTCGCACACAGGGGCGGTGGACGGCTGAGACTCAAGAGCCTGGACCAGTCCGGCCGCATGTCGACGGTGGATCCGGCTGAGCTGGCACGCCTCCCGGTGAGGGTGGGGGAGGTTGACCTACCCGCACCCTTCGCACCCGATCGGCCGGAGTTCCGGCGGGCCGCCATGGAGCGCCTGCGGCCGTTCGCCCGGGAGTCCGGGCAGGACCCTGGGGCTCTGCGACGCCTGGCTCGGCTGGAGCGGAACCTTGGCCGCATTGCTGTCGTACCCGCCGAGAACGCTCTGACGGAACGCCTGGACGCCTCCCTGCGGGTCCTCGAGGAGCGCGGGCTGGCGGACGGCTGGGCCCTGACGCAGAGGGGGCGGCCTCTGACGGCGATCCACAACGAGGCCGACCTGCTGGTGGTCGAGGTGATGGCAGCCGGCCTCCTGGACGGCGTCTCGCCCGAAATGCTCGCCGCCCTGGTCTCGACCCTGACGTTCCGGAAGCGTGGCCCCGGCGAACCGTCCACCATTCGACTGGGAGGTGACTTCGGGTCGCGGTTCGCAGACATCCGGAGGCTGGCATCCGATATCGCAGAAGTGGAATCGGAGTTGGGGATGGATCCGGCACTGCCGCCGGATCCGGGATTCGCACACGTGATCCACGGATGGTCTGGNGGTGGCGAGCTCGAGGAGGTCTTGGATCCCGAGATGACAGGCGGGGAGTTCGTGCGAAATGTCCGCCTGGTGGCCGACCTCCTCCGGCAGGTTTCGAAGGTGGCGCCGGACGCGTTGGCGAAGGTGGCCGATGCTGCCGGCGGTCGGCTGGTCCGAGGGGTGGTGGCCATGTCCAACGGTGCACCTTCGGGAGACGTCGGACATGGTACGGGTGACGTCGGGTGACGGTCGAGAGAGGCAGGGACTGGGGCGGTCGTGGATCCGTGCCCGACGATGCGGTCGTGGTGTCCACCAATGCTGAGCTCCGGGCCGTGATCACCGCCGCCAGACGGGCCGACAGGCCCATTCCTCTCGTGGCCCTTCGGGGGGGAGATCTCTGCCGCACCCTGGGTGGGCGCGGCGAGGCGGTTCCGGGTGGAACGGGCACCCGGGTCGTGGTCGACATCGGTTCCGTGCTGCTCGACGGCAGGCTGCACTGGTTCGCTGCACACCTGGTGGCCCGGTCCCCGGGGGGCATGGGACGTTGGTGGGTGGCGGCCAATGCGGCACACCACGGAAACTGGAACCTGGCGCCCCGGGCCCATCCGGGCGACGGTCTTCTCGACGTCCTCGACGGCGCCCTGCGACACGCCGACCGGCTGGCCGCCTGGCGACGCCTCGGACGAGGCGACCACGTTCCACATCCGGACATCGACTACCAGCGGATCCCGGCCGTCCAAGCGACGTTCGACCGACCGCTCACGGTCCGTCTGGACGGCGAGACGATGGGTCGTGTCCGGAACCTCTCGGTTCGCATCGAGCCGGAGGCACTGCGCCTCGCCGTGTGAGCCGGCTCCTCTTTGAACCGGCCTCCTCGGATAGTCTCCGGCTAATGGGAGACACGGCAGCAGACCAGTTGGAGGGTGCACGGCGGTCGGTCTGCGACCGCGTGGACGAGTTGGCGGACGTCCTGATCCAGACCTCCCGGGCGATCCACGCCAATCCTGAGCTGGCATTCCAGGAGCATGCGGCGCACGACCTCCTGACCGACGTCCTGGCCGGGCAGGGCATCGACGTCGTCCGCTCGGCCTATGGCTTGGAAACCGCATTTGAGGGATCAGCGGGCACTGCCGGACCGGTAGTGGCCGTCCTATGTGAGTACGACGCTCTGCCCGGGATCGGTCATGCCTGTGGGCACAACATCATCGCTACTGCAGGACTTGGCGCAGGCCTGGCGGCGGCTGTCGTGGCCGAGGAGTTGGGCGGCAGGATCCGAATCCTGGGGACACCGGCCGAGGAGGGCGGTGGCGGCAAGGTGTTCATGCTGGAGCGCGGCGCCTTCGATGGCGTTGACGCGGCCCTGATGGTGCACCCT
>JGI26060J43896_10000184_pt1 | contig 21803 bp, 15 predicted proteins | sample MarorgKNORR_S2LV_6_FD_43896 | JGI IMG/M metagenome (IMG submission 43896) | reverse complement strand
GCATGTTCTGCTTTTATTTATAGTCTATCAATTGCAGATCAATTTATTAAAACAGGAATGGCAAAAAATATATTAGTAGTTGGAGCTGAAGCGCAGACAAAACTGATTGATAAATCTACCAAGGGCAGAGATATTGCTGTCCTTTTTGGAGATGGTGCTGGTGCAGCCATTCTTCAAAAAAGTAATGATCAAAGCCAAATATTATCGACACATCTACATTGTGAAGGTAAAAACATAAAAAATCTCTGGATGCAAGCGCCTGGTACTAGTACCGGAAGTTGGTTTAAAACAAGTACTTTTGATTCAGAGCGTTTTTCTCCACATATGAATGGACGCGAAGTTTTTAGAAATGCAGTTAAACGATTTCCTGAAGTGATTAATGAAGCACTAGCTCATAATAAATTATCTATTAATGATATTAAACTAATTATTCCGCACCAAGCGAATTTTCGTATTAGTCAAGCGGTTGCTAATAAGATGAATGTAGATATGAAAGTTGTTTATAGTAATATTCATAAATATGGGAATACTACAGCAGCATCAATACCAATTGCTTTAACTGAGGCTGTTGAGGAGGGTCATATAATAAAAGGAGATTATATTATTTTAGCAGCATTTGGAGCAGGCTATACTTGGGCCTCTGCAGCGATTAAATGGTAGATTAAATGTTAAGAAGTCCAAACAAACCATCCTTATATAAACAGTTAAGAAAAATAATTAATCATTATTGGCAGCAAATAGCTATATTAACTACAGTAATTATTTTTTTATCATTCTTTTTTCCTCAAGGTAAAACTTTATTGTACTCATATCAATTGAATGATGTAGCCCAAGAAGAAGTGGTTGCCCCATTTAATTTTCCAATTTTAAAAACATCAAATGAGCTTCAATTAGATCTTGATGATGCATTAACATCAGAACCTTTTCTCTTTTTACGATCACAAAATGTAGTTATTACGCAAATTAATGTGATAGAAGCTTATTTTGATCATATTAACTCGATTCAATTAGCAAATAAAAAATTAGCTAAATCTAAAGATACTTTATATAGAAATAGGTTTACAGAACAATTTGATTTATCACGTATAGACGTTCAATCTGATAGTGCAGCTTTAAATGTGCTTATGGAAACAGTTAAAGAAAATTATAACTTTGCATTTAATGATGACAAATGGAATGAAATTTTTTTAGCAGATGATTCAAATAATTTAATAATTGATTTACCTAATCTTAAAAAAGAAATAATTCAAATATCTCGTAATCGTTGGGCTGAAGGTATTTATGATATATCTATTTCAGAAATATTAGGCAAACAAGTAGCAATAGTCACAAATAACAACGAGGCGCCAGAGTTAACTGAACCAGTTAGTTATAATGATATTCAAGATGCATGGACAAAAGCACGTTTTGAGGTTACAAACCGTTTTCCTGATGATATTAGCATTAGTCGTGATTTAGGTTATTCTTTGATCGTAGAATTTATGAAGCCCAATTTAATCTATGATCGGGAAACAACAGAACGTCGTCAAAAAGCTCGTCAAGATAGAGTTCCTAGAAATAAAGGTATAATCCTTAAAAACGAAAGAATATTAGATGCTAATACAAGAGTTACGGAAGATGATTTGCAAAAATTATTTTCGCTTTCAGTTTCTATTGATAATAAAGCAATGCAAGAAAGTCGAAGCGATACTGTTCTAGCTTACGTAGGAAGAATATTAGTTATAGGAATAATAGTATCTTTCTTCTTTACTTTTTTACTAACATACAGAAAACATATTTTTGATGATTGGAGAATGGTTTTACTTATTGGATTAATATTTTTGATTGAAGTTAGTTTAGCTTTTTTATTCAAGCAAAATTTAGAATTATCTGAATATTTAATACCAATAACTGTTGCAGCTATGGTTTTAACTATTATGTTTGATGCCAGAATAGCTTTTATGGGTATTACATCTATTATTTTACTTATAACAATTTTAATTGGGAATAATGTAGAATTTATGGTTACGGCTATGTTCAATTCTTCTGTAGGGATTTATGCTGTACGGCAACTTCGTAGAAGGAGTCAGTTATTTACGGCTATTTTTGCATTATTAAGTAGTAGTGCTCTTGTTATTATTGGACAAGGGTTATTTAAAGGTCATGCCTGGATCTTAATGGGTAATGATATGATGAATTTATCAATCGTTGCTATTTTATCTCCAATAGTTACTTATGGATTAATTGGATTATTAGAAGTTTCGTTTGGTATTACAACTAATCTAACTTTAATTGAATTACTAGATTTTCAACACCCGCTGTTAAAAAGATTACAAAATGAAGCGAATGGAACTTTTAATCACAGTATTGTTGTTGGAAACTTAGCTGAAGCTTGCTCAGATGCTATCGGAGCTAACTCATTATTATGTCGTGTTGGAGCATACTATCATGATCTTGGTAAGATGGCTCGACCTGAATATTATATTGAAAATCAATATGCTGGTGAAAATCGCCATGATAATCTCACATCTGTAATGAGTGCAAAGATAATTAAAAATCATGTTACAGATGGATTAGTTTTTGCTAAAGAATATGGACTTCCAACTATAGTAAGTGATTTTATTCCAATGCACCATGGCACAACAAGAGTTGAATATTTTTATCGTAAAGCCTTAGAAGAAGATAAAAATGTTGAAGAAGTTCAATTTCAATACCCCGGGCCTAAACCAAATACTAAAGAAACAGGTATTCTTATGATATGTGAAGCAGTGGAGGCTGCGGTGCGTTCAATTAAAGAACCTGATATTATGAAGATTGAAGCCATGATTGATAAAATAATAACCATGAGAGTTAATGCTGGCCAACTATCTGAATGTCCATTAACTATGGATGAATTAACTCGAATAAAAGGAACAGTAGATGGTTCAAGTGGATTATTGCCTGTTCTTAGAGGTATTTATCATATAAGAATTGAGTATCCTGACGATAATAAAATTGTTAAAGTATAAAATATATATAGTATGATCAAAACCCATGTGGAAACTGATCCGAAATATAAGCCTTTAAAAAGTAAAGTTATTTTAGACGGAGTATTACATTTATTTAACTCTAAAGATATAATAAAAGCAGATATTTCANTTATTTTTGGAGATGATGACTTATTATCGGGCTTAAAAAAGGAATTTTTTAAGCTAGATCACCTTACTGATGTCATTGCATTTAGATTAAATGATTATGAAGAAAAAAATATTGAGGGGGAAATATATATAAGCATACCAAGAGCAAAAGAAAATGCTCTCGAATTTAAAGAACCATTGAATAGAGAGTTAGGAAGATTGATAATTCATGGTTGTCTCCATCTATTAGGATTTAATGATGAAACTGATCAAGAAAAAATAGAGATGAGAAAGCAAGAAGATTATTATTTAGATATGATGAAGTGGAAAAATATTTATGGGTAAAGTTGGTAAAGAGTTTGAAGAATTAGTTCAAATTATTTCTAGGTTAAGAGAGCCCGATGGGTGCGATTGGGATATTGCTCAAACTAACCAATCATTAATTCCTTTTATGATTGAAGAGATTTATGAATTGATTGAAAGTATTGATGATGAAAATTGGGAAACTGTAAAAGAAGAGCTAGGTGATGTTTTGCTTCATATAGTATTCCAAGCAGCCATTGCTGATCAAAATAAACAATTTCAGTTAGAAGAAGTGCTTAAAACTATAAATGAAAAACTAGTTAATCGACACCCACATGTTTTTAATATTGATCAAGTAGTCATAAGTGATGAAAGGAACAAAGAATGGGAGCTTTCAAAGCATAAAGAAAAAGGTAGAGAGTCAAGACTTGATGGCGTACCAAAAAACCTTCCATCAATTATTAAAGCTCAACGACTTCAGCAGAAAGCGAGCCTTGCTGGCTTTGATTGGGATAAGATAGAATTAGTTTGGGAAAAAATTCATGAAGAAATTTTAGAATTAAAAGAAGCTCAAAACGAAAAAAACAATGATCACATTGAGGAAGAGATTGGTGATGTTCTTTTTTCAATAGTAAACCTCTCTCGTTTTTTAGAGATTTCAGCAGATAATGCACTAAGAAGAACCAACCGTAAATTTATTAATAGGTTTAAAAAAGTTGAAAAGGGCATTAAGGAAAAAGGTAAAGAAATGGAAGAAGCTTCGCTTGAAGAAATGGATATTATTTGGAATGAATCAAAGAAAAATAAATAATATATTGAAATTATTTTAAATCCATAATTTCAAGAATACCAAATCCATTGCCTAAATAATTACCATCTATTGAAAGTTTTACATCACTTTTAAATCTTGAATAGTACGGGTCTATACCATTTTTATTCATAACCCATCTTATTGGACTTGGTAAATTCATCCTCTTGAAAATTTCAGAATTGTCTATAAGCTTGTTACCTTCAATAGATACTAGAAAACCATCTTCAGTTAGAAATTTAATACTTGAGAATAAAGGCTCATTTTTTTTGGGATATAAATTATTAATCAGATTAGTGTATTTAGTATAAACTCCATTCTCTCCAAATCTGTTAGTCAAAATACTATCCTGATTTGCTATATATAATATTGGGATATTAGATCCACCTCTTTTATCAGATAAGTTTAATTCAGATGCAATTATTGTATGGTCTCCTACTTTTCCACGAAACCAACTCCATCCATCAAATAATTTTTGAAGAGGAGTATTGCCCCAATTATGATCATGATAGCCATCCCCATTGACGTTTTTTTTAATTCCATCTATTATAACTGTTCCTTTTGTAGTTCCATTTGGAACAGCCGCTAACCAAGCAAAGAAGTCATTACCAGCTTTAATAATACCATCTTTTGGTCGGTAGGGCTTTAAATTTGATTTAAGAAATAATTCAACACCAAAGCCTTCAAAGTCTTTTGGGTCAAGTTTGATTTCATATTGATTAAGATTACCTCTTATATAATTATTACCCATTATTACATCACAACTATCACTTGAGAACTGAACTTCATTCTTATTAAAATATTTCAATAAGAAAATATCTTCTTCGTCATCATTATAATTTAAACCAATAAAATATTTATCTTGCAAAAAGTGGACCTTATAAAAATAACAAACTAAAAGTGCTCCATTATTCAACTTAGTATCAAAATACCACCACTCAAATTCATTAGATTTTCCCGTTGTCCTATTACCATCTTCCCATTTTGAAACTATGGCACTCAGTTCTTCTGGCTGTTCAAGATTTAGATTTGGTTGATCGAATGAACCAGTATAGAATGTTTTACATGAAATAAATAAAAAAATAAATAAAAAAATGAATCTATACATATGATTAGGTCTTCCGTTCTTTTTTTCTTGCAGCGGGGAATAGAATATTATTTAAAATAAGTCGATATCCTGGTGAATTCCTATGCAATGAGAGTTCTGTTTGTGGATCTCCTACAAAGTGTTGGTAATCTTCAGGATCATGGCCTCCTAAAAAAGTAAAAGTTCCATTTCCATGATTTCCATGAATGTATTTAACCTGAGGACTTGTTTGATCTTCACCTAAAATTATAACATGATTCTTAATTTTTTTTCTATCATAGCCTGTAGTTTGGCCCATAAAACCTTTGACGGTAGATACATGGTTTTGTGTAAGCATAGTAGGAACAGGGTCAAATTTAGCTGAGAAAGAAAATAATGAAAAATAATCAGCTTCAGCACCACGTACAATCGGGTTATTGCTTGGTGGATAATCTATATCTGAATATTCATATACCATAGGGTCAGATATTATTTTAAAATCGTTAAAGGCCATTGTCTCATTATATTTTAACTTATCTAATAAATCTTCTTGAATAGGAGTACCATCAAAAACAGAGTTAGCAATATCTATATTTTGTGTTGCTAGTGCAATATCAAAGGAATCTGTAGCAGAACACATAGCAAAAAGAAATCCTCCATTAGCGACATAATTTTTAATCATTTGAGCTAACATCTTCTTTTGTGAATGTACAGAATTAAATCCTAGTTTTTTTGCCATTGCCTCAGATTGATTTTGTTGATTTATGTACCAACTTGCAGTATGATAATTTCTATAAAATTTTCCGTATTGACCTGTAAAATCTTCATGATGCAAATGAAGCCAGTCATATTGTGATAATGATCCATTGAAAACTTCTTCATCCCATAGAGTTTTATAAGGTACTTCTGCATACGTTAGAGCAAGAGTAACAGCATCATCCCAAGGTTGCTTATTAGGTGGAGTATAAATTGCTATTCTAGGCGTTTTTTCAAGTAGTACTATATCCATATTATTTACTTCAATCTCATTATAAATAGTGAGACTTTGATTAATATTTATAATTTCAAATGAAACTCCGCGCAAACGACACTCTTGTTCAATTTCAGGATAACTATCCATTAAAAATGAACCTCCACGATAATTTAGTAGCCACTCAACTTTTATTTCTTCACCTAATACCCAAAATGTCGCTCCATACGCCTTCAAATGATTTTTTTGTCCTTGATCCATTGGGATTAAAATCTTTTGAGAAAAAATAATTTCAAATAAACAGAAAATAAAAAAGAAATATTTCAATTAAGTCTCCAGACCTTTTGATAATTTTCGAATATGTATTCTAATTGGTTCTAATAAAAGTGAATTAGGACATTCAGATAAAATTCTATTATAAAATTTTATTGCGCTTTTAGTATCTCCTCTAAATTTTTCATTAATTTCTCCTACGAGGGTGAGACTTTGATCTTTTAAATAAGAATTTTCGATTGAAAGTGCAATCTTATGGGCTTTATCAAATTCTTTTAGTTCAGTAAGTAGTAAAGATAATCGAAGAGTTGATAAAGGTGTAATAAGTGCATCAGAATGCTGAGAAATTATTTTTTCAAGATTTGAAATAGCTTCATAAGTTTTATTTTGATAAATAAGAGCCTCTGCATTAAAAAACAATTTAAAAGCTAATTGATCATCTTTCGTTCCATCTTCATAATTACTCACTAACAAATTTTGCATCTCTAATAAATCATTGAAAAATATGTGACCTGGATTTAGTTTTACAATGATGGAGTCTAAAAATGAAATAGATCTGCTGATATCTTGCTGGAAGAGCACACTTTTAAGATATTGAATTGTATTTTCATTTACATTCTGAGCTATTAATGGCTTATAATATTTTTCAGCTTCTTCAAAGTTTCCTGATAAAAGCAGCATTTCTCCAATTTGAATATTTATTTTATTAATTAAATTTTGATCAGGGTTTAATTTAAGTGCTAGTTTAAAAGATTTATTTGCGCCGATATAATCTTTCAATATTCTAGCTTGAATTTGTCCAAGTCGATAATGAACTATTCCTGTTGATTTTGATGTGGGCATTAATGCTAAAATTGATTCGTAATGCTCCAAAGTATTGGCTAAAGGTTCATTTCCAATATTAAAGGGTCTAATAAAGTGATTCTGAAAAAAATAATTTTGCGGAAACCACTTTACAAATTGCAATTTAGTTTTAGTTTGATCAATTTGTTCTTCATAAGCTTTACCTAAACCAAGCAAAGCTTCGCTTAAATTATTTGGCTTAGGTAAGTTTTGATTTTCTAAAAAGTAATGATAAGCTTCAATCGATAAATTAGTTTGATTTTCTTTTCTAAGGTTATTAGCAAATAGGAGCCACCTATTCACATCTTCCTGGTTATTAATTCCAATTATTATATTTTCGTAAAAAGCTTTATTAAATTGACCTGTTTTATAATAAAAACTTGATAAAATAGATCGTACTGATGGATTTACGCTTGTTGCAGCGTTTAATGTTGAATCAATTAAGAAATGATTAGTAGTATCATCACTCATAACAAGAATCCGATCAGTCGCATAACGTAGAAATTGTCTCTGATTAAAGATTAATATCAAATATTGATTTAAAGATCTATCAAAGGCTTGCCTTGATTGGTAGTAATTGGCTAAGTCAATAGCAAAAAAGTGAGGCTCTTTAAACTTAGACCTTCCTTTCCTAACCAATGACTCCATTTCATTAGTTTGTCCAAAACGAGCATAAGTATGAAATAATAAACGATATGTCGTTTTATTTGATAATTTATTTTCCCCAAATTCTTTCCAAATTTTTAATGCTGTTTCTTTTTGTTGATTTTGAAAATATATTTCTCCTAAAGCTAATTTAGACTGTAAATCATTAGGATTGTTTTTCAACCAATTATTTATAAGGCTTACTGCAGATTCATAATCAGCTTTCTTATTATAAATATTTTTAAGTTGAAAATAAGAAGGTTGGTTAAATGGATCATCCTTAAGTATCTTTTTATACAATTGAATTGCATTGTCAATCTTATTATTTTTTTCCATTGCCATAGCTTTAACAAAAGATAAGTTCTTTTCTTCAAACATTTGATTTTGCCCAAATAAAATACCTGAAATAAAAATAAGATTGAGGAATCTCACTTAATAATCTCAGCAGGTAATTTATTTTTTAAGGTATCAGTTAGAAAGCTTCTTTGTGTTTGATTTAAAGAATTAAAATAACGTCTAATCATATTTTGATAATCAGGTGAATAGCCAGCCTTAAGTGCTTTATTCATTGCATTGAAAATAATTGACTGTTGTTGACCAAGGTTTTCAGGCATTCTAGATACGTTATCAAATGTTATCTGCTCAGAAGTCTCAGACTTGCGATTATCATCAACCCCACGTTGAGTCATTGAAGTTTGACTATCTAACATTCTAGATAAAATCTTTTTTTGTTTATTCGACGTTGATTGGGTATATTTTTTCCCTTCAAGATCTTTTATAACATCATCAATTTCTTTTGAAATACTGTTCAAATCACCTAGGCCTTGGTTTCCACTATTTTTCATTTCATTTAATATTTTTTGTAAAGATTTACGAACGTTTTTTTGTTGTGATAACATTTGTTGCATGATTGAATTCTTGAGTGAATTTGCCATTTGTCCAAAGGCTAATTGCATACCTTGATCATTAATACCTTGTTGTTTACCAGCCATTTGCTCCATTTGTTTTAAAAATTGATTATAACCACTAGCAGAGCCACTTTTTTTCATTTGTTTTATACTTTGAATAATAATTTTTGAACCTTCATTTAAAGCAGTAATAGCCTCAGTTTGGTTATTTAAAGATCCATTACCATTTCTTTCTGCTAATTTACCTTTTGACACATTCATTTGTCCATATGCAGAACCTAGCATCCTACCCATCTTAGGTGAGACTAGGAAAGTTTCTTTCGATAAGGATATAGCATTCTCCATTGATTGAGTTAATTGATTTTGAATCATTTGCTGTTCTACAGCTAAATCATTTAATCTCGGAGAATTTCTTGGTATTTGTTCCGTCTCAGATTTTAAAGATTCTTGAGATTTTGATAATGTAAGTAAATCCTTTAATATCAACCGAAATTTACTTGACATATCTTGAGTGGTTTCTTTTTGAAATTCACTTAAAATATCATTCATTTGAAGTTCAAGAGCTTGCATATTATTTAGACTAGCATAACTTTTATCCATAGCAATATAGGGTTCTTGTTTTTTAAGACTCTGAATTGTTTCTTTTAAATTTGTTTCAGTTGAATTACTAATTTTAGATTCAGATAAGTTTTCTAAGCTTTGAGCAGTTTTCCGACTAAAGTTCTTTACATCATTTGAGGCATTCTCCATTGCATTAATTATTTCATTAAATTCTCGTTTATTTAATTTTTGCTCTTGCTCTAATCGTTCAAACTTAGAATTATTTGTTTCAGTATTAGTTTTTCTAATTTGTTGATCGATATTATCTTGGTTTTGAACTAATTGATTTATTCGTTTTCTTAGTTCATCAACCTCTTGCTCTGCTTTAACGCGTTTAAAAATATCTAAAAATCGATCTAATTCGTTTTCAACTTGTTGTATATTATTTGAAAGGTTATCTAGCGCACTTAGAAGTTCTTCGGGCTTTATATTATCTAAGGCTTCATTCATCGAATCCATGTTTTTAAGCATTTCTGCTGGAAAAATATCCTCAATCAGTTTTTGAAGATCTTCAAATTTATTCATTAAATCTTTTGAAAATAATTGATGTTTATTACCATTGTCATTTAACTGATTTATTTGTTCAGTCAATGATTTAAAATCATCTAATTTTTGTTCAACGGATTCTAACACTTTTTTAAGAGATTGATTATCCTTCCATTCAATCTCATCCTTCTTAAGTAAACTAAGTTTAGCTTTATTTAATTGATTCTTTAATCTTTGGATATCATCTAATTCTATTTTTACAGCATCTATTATTTGTTCTTGTTCATCATTGAATGAATGAAAAAGATCATTTAATGATGGGAGTTTTGCAATAAAAGTACTAGAAATGGTTTTTTTGGGACCTGTAACCATATCATTATCATAAAGTTCAAAATGAAAATGAACTTCATCTTCTGGCATAAGTCCTAATGATTTAAGATCCCAAACTGTTTTAATATCTTGCTGAGCCTCAAAAGGGTTTTTTATTTTAATATTAAATAATGAAATAAATGGTTCAGCTTTAATATAGCTTGGGCGTTGTAATTCATATGATAATTGTAAATTAGAAAATCCAAAGTCATCTTCAATAGATATTAAAATAGGTATTTCTTGATTGCTTCCCAATTCAATAATAGGTGGTGGTTGAATAATTGTCATTTGTGGTGAAATATCATTTATAATTTGAATATTAAATGGAATTGGATTTCGGTTTCTTACTCCACGTTTGTCTATAAGGTTTATTGAAAATTTCTGATTTAAATTTGCAATAAATTTAATTTCTGCTTTATCACCTTTAATCTTCATTTCTTTTATTTCTTCATCTAAAATTAATTCTGCTAAGGCTAACTCTCTATTTGATTTTAATTCAACTTTAATGGTTGAGCCTTTAACTGCTTGAATTTGTGCTTGGTTTGCCTTTTGACTTTGTTTTTTAAGACCAGTATATATGGGAGGAGTAATTGTCACTAAAAAATCATCAATTGAGGGCCTATCCGTAACTGATATAGAAAAATACTTTGTTGTTATTTCATCCCATGGATCCCAAAAGTTAAGAGAAGGTGAATATGCTCTATACTGAAAGTTTTGATATATTTTTAAAAATTGAAACCTATATTCATTATTATTTGATTTTTGAGCTGTAAAAATAATAAGTGAGTCTTTATTTTGAGTATTAAAGAGAGGTTTAAATTCAATAAAAATTGAATCAGGGGGTTCACCATTTGATTTAAAAGTAATATTAGCATTATCTCCACCAAGGATATTTAGATGTCTTGTAACGCCAATTATTTCAAATGGTTTTGGTGCGACAAATTCAGTTTTTGCATGAGCTAAACGGTACATTGAAGATACCGAATGCTTCCAAGTACTAATAAGTGATAATAAAGTAATTATTAAAGATATTAAAGTTATCTTTTTCCATAAGTATATTTTTCTTGTAGGAAATAAAAGTGAAAGATTAAGTTTTGATAGTTCGTCAATCGTTTGATTGATAAAAGTATTACTTAAATCTTTAGAATATATATTTTCTTTTGAATTTTCAATCTGAAGGGCATTTATAAGGGTGTCTTTTTTTGAAAATGCAAATCTTCCAGTTATTTTGGCAATATATTCTAACTTATAATTTTTAAAACGATTATTTTTTATTCGTACAGAAGCAAGTGATAGTAAAGTAATTAGTGTTATGAATAGTATGCCGATACTAATCCAAAATTTTATTCGAATTGAACTAGAGAGGTAAAATATGTTTTCAATTGTTAAAGCTAAAAGTAAAATAATTATTGAAGCTGAGTAGATACGCCAAAGAAGAACTTTTAAATCTGATTTAATAAATTGAAAACGAATCTGAAGTAAATATTTTTTTATTGTTTTCATCTTATTGAGTTAATGCAAACCAAATTATGTTTATGCCCATTTTTAGGGCTTCTTCACGAATATATTGAGGGTCTTTATGAACTTCAATATCTTCCCAACCATCTCCTAGGTCTGATTCATAAGTATAAAAAACAATTAATTGTTCTCCATTAAACAAGCCTAAGCCTTGTGGTGGTTTACCATCATGTTCATGTACTTTTGGTAATCCATTAGGAAAATCATAAAAAGAATGAAATATCTCATGATCAAAAGAAAGTTCTACCCAATCTTTCTCTGGAAAGACACGATTCATTTCTCGCCGGAAAGATTTATCCATTCCGTAATTATCATCTGCATGTAGAAAACCACCTTTTAATAGATACGCTCTTAAAAGACCAACTTCATCTTCTGAAAATCGAATATTCCCATGGCCAGTTAAGTATAGATAAGAATAATTATATAAATCTGAATCTGTTAGTTTTATTTTTGCTTCATCCAGATTAATAGAAATAGATGTATTATCTTGAGTATATTGTAATAGATTAGGAATACTACTAGGATCACCATACCAATCTCCCCCACCATCATAATGAATTCTAGCAATAGAAAAATCTTGTGCAAAAATTAATTTGGACACCATTAATATTATTAATATGTTTCTAATTCTTTTAAAATAAATTAACATAAGACTTATTATTTCAATGATATTATTAGCAAAGATAAATATCATAAAAGAAATTACCGCAAAACTGTTATTTAAGAATAGAATCTTTCATTTATCGACACCTTGCTATAAGTAGTTAATTTCACCTATTTTGAGAAGCTATGATTCAAAAGTACATATTAATAATCATCATATTTTTTTCGCTAGTCATAGCAGAAGATTTAAAAGTAAAACAAGATTCAACAAAATCTTTAATTTTTAAGATATTTTCATTAGATGATGAGGATAGTAGAAAATATGAAAAAGGATATATTTATGATAGAGTTTTCAAGAGAAGAGAGTTTCATAAACCTATAAACTTTATTCCTATGGAATTGCGCTATGGGTTTGGATATAATTCTGGTGGTGGTTTTTTGGGACTTGGTAGTTTGAAGAGCAGTTGGATGAATTATGAGTCAGAGATAACTGGATTTAATGGAGGAACCTTTCGTTCTCGTTTTGGACATCAATTAGATTTAGATATAATGAAAACTAACTTAGCTTATTATTTGTTCGGTAATAGCTGGTTGGATATGCATACGGGTTTAAACTTAAGATATTCATCTTTATTAGCACCATCTGAGACTCCTCCTGATTGGAATATTTCAAATAAATCGTGGAAAGAAAAATCAAAATTTAATGCAAAATTATATGAAGTGGGATGGAGTCAATCTCTAATTCTTCAATGGTTTGAAAGTTGGTACACAACCTATAGATATACATATGGAATAGCTTTCTCTCAATTTTATGAAAAAGAATCTAAACCAACAGGTAGTGGTCCCTCACAATCTTTTGCTATAGGTGCAAGATATATTATAGATAATGGTTTAACAAATCGATTTTCTATTGGCTTAGATATGAAATATACTAATACATCTATTAAAAATATTAAAGACCCTAAAGACATAACACCTATCACTAGTTTTAAAATACAAACATTAGGAATTTATGCTACAGCAGCAGTTTTTTTTGGAGGACAGAAAACTAAAGGCGATGTTGGAAAATCACATTATTATAGTAAAAACTATATTTTAGCTAAAAGCACATTAGAAGAATTTGTTGATGAGTATCCAAATCATGTAAGTATACAAAGAGCAAAGAAACTAATTATAGAGAGTGATAGAAAAATACCATATCAATTAATGAAAGAGGGCATGAGTTTTGATGAGAGAGGAATTACTGAAAGAGCAGTTGAACGATATATTAGAGCTAAAACTGTAGCTGATACATTATTAAAAGGTGTTATAGATGAAAGACTACGTGAAATTGCTTATAATGAGATTGAAAAAGCAGAAACTTGGTTAAATCAAGGGTTTGGTGATAGTGCAATTGTACATGTTACCAATATTTCTGGTTGGTATCCTGATGTTAGTCATCATATAAAGCGCTTTAAAATAAATTATTTAATGATGCAAGGTGAACGGCTCTATAAAGCAGGTCTTTATAATAGATCCTTGTTTTATTTTGATCAAGCTCTTGAAATTGATTCTAATCTCACTTTTGAAGTAGCAACGTTTAAGCATAGAATAGCTGTAGACCTTTTGACTTTAGCAGATTCTTTAAAAGATATTAACTCACTAAAATTTGTGATTTACGCTCTTGAAGAGACAGAATTACTAACGGGGGGATTAAATAAAACAAATAAAAAAGTGCTTGAAGGACTTAAAAAAAAATTGAGTATCAAAGAAGAATATGAAACTCGTCAAAAAATAGATGAAATCTTACTAAAAGAACAAAAAGAAAAAGATTCTGTGAATCCTATAAGGTTAGGAATGACAGTTTCTGAAGTTAAGGATATTATGGGAGATCCATCAGAATCAGTTAAGAATGGTTTAGATGATAAAAATCAGCTTTGGATTTATAGATTTAAAGGTAGGAAAAAACTTTATTTAACTTTTACAAATTATAAACTTTTTAGAATCGAAGAAAAATAGAAATATCATAAAAGATGTGCGTTCTTTCGAACAAAAGCAATTTCTGAAAGAATTACTTTTAAAACACCAGCAGCAGGTACAGCAAAAAGCATCCCTAAAGGGCCTAATATTGTTCCACCTATTAATAGTGCTATCATAACTATTATCGGATGTAACCCTACGCTTTTTCCAACTAAAGTTGGAGTAATGAGATTGCCTTCAATCTGTTGAACTATTAAGAACATTAGTATTATATCAAGAATAAAAAATGGAGATGGTATTACGCCAAATAAAGTGTGAGTAAGAGCAATATCATTACCTAAATTATTCATAAAGGCAATTAAGATTGCTGGAACCATACCTACAAATGGTCCAACTAAAGGTATTAGATTAGCTAGGCCGGCAATAATGCCAATAAAAAAAGTAAGTGTTAAATTAGCGCCAAAAATATTAAGTAGTAGAAGACCAGCGACAGACATAGCTGCAACACTAGCGGCTGATAGAAATTGACCACGAAGATAGCTAGAAACAGATTTTTCAATATTATAGATTAGTTTTATTCCAAGCTCAAAATATTTATTTGGGATTATATTTACAAGAGATTTTCTAAAAACATGATATTCTGCAAGTAAAATAATTGTAAAAATAAAGACCATAGTAGCAATAAACATAAAATTACCAACAGCGCTAGCCATTGAAGCTAGTGAGCCAATAACAGTGTTTATTAATTCGCTTAATTTTCCAGCCATGTCCTCATTTGAAGAAATAATATTTTGAAGAAATGACGGCATAGATTCAGTAAGATTCTCACCAATTATTTTAAATTCGGATGTTAGAGTATCTTTATCTATTCTATTTGAAAATTCTGCTGCTTGTTGTGAAATTTGAGATATGAAGCTACCAATAAATATTCCAATTCCTCCAATTAAGATAATAACAACAGTTAGCACAGATAATCCACGATGACTTATTTTTCTTTCTAAGGCATCAACACTTGAGAGCAACACGGTAGTAAATAAAAATGCAAAAACTAACATTAATATAACATTAGATATATATGGCCAAATAATTGATAAAAACCATAGAGTAATTAACCCAATTGCTAAGCGGTAAATAAGTTGCAAATAATTAGTTTGTTTATTATTCATTAATTACTCTTTAGTGCTCGATTGAGAATTAATTAGCAATCTATTTGTACCTCTTAAACGCTCACCAAGTACACCTCCAAGATTAAACAAGATTTTTTGACCAAGAACAGGGTTTCGTCCTTGGAGGCTCATAAGATCTTGTGTGAAAAAACCTAAAAGTTGAGAATCATTAGTGGCTATTGCATTTGCTGATCTAGCTTCATCATCAAATAAGGCTAGTTCTCCAAAGAAATCGCCTTCTTCTAGTTCTGCTAATATGTTCTCATTATTATTTCTAGTACCAATTGTAATTTTAACTGAACCTTGCATGATAATATACATTCCTTCACCTGGTGCACGATTCTTAAATATGAAGTCTCCAATATTATATTGACGATGATGTATCAATTTTTCTAGTTCAAGAAATTCTTTATTAGAGAAATTTTTAAAAACAGGAACCTGTTTTAGTGTAACAACAGTTTTACTTTCAGAGTGGTCCCAACCTTTAAAAATATTTTCCCATTTAGCACTTTTCAAATCATTCTCCTTATTTTAAAGATAGATTATAGTTACACGAAGGTCTAAGGTTCAAGTAAAGACAATTTGACAATGAAATTGCGCTATCTTTAATCAAGAAGTAGTTTCAGTCATAATGTTTAGTCATTTAAAATCAATTTCAATTATTTTGTTAGTAGGGTTTATTTGGGCTCAAAGATCTCAACAAGATTTTCAAAAAGAACTCAAAGCTCAAAGTAGTGCTATACAAACGCTTAGAAATCAGATTGAAGCTACAAAAAAAAGAATTCAATCTGAAGGTAGAAAAGAGAAGTCTTCAGTTAGAAAAGTTTCTAATCTTTCAGAGGAAATCTCATTATTAGAAAGATTAGTTAAGGAAATTGATAAAGAAGAAAAATTATTAGTAGCAGATATATATCAGACAGAGAATCAAATATTAAAAAGCGAAATTGAATTAGATACTTTAAGAACTAGATATGCTAGACGAATTAATAAAATTTATAAGAAAGGGCAATTGACAAATCTTGAAAAAATTTTTAGTTCCACCTCTTGGCGTCAGGCAATTTATAGGTCTAAATATTTAAAGATTATTGCTGAGATTGATCAGAAGACATATAAAACTATTAAGTCTCTTTTAGTTGAGATTGGAAAACAAAAATTAAATTTAGAAGCGGCTCTTCGTAAAAAACGGAGATTAAAAAGAGATCGATCTCAAACATTAACATTAGTTCAGAATAAAAGACGTAAAGAACAAAGAGCTCTTATAAAGATTAGGCAAAGTCAAAAAGATTTAAAAACTTTTCTAACCGAAAAAGAAGCTGGTGTTAAACAATTAAAAATTATAATTGATAAAATTAGAGATGATATTGACAGGTTTGAAAGAGAAGCAAGAATTAGGCAACAGCAGCAAGTACTTCAATCAAAAGAGTTTCCAAAATTAAAAGGGCAACTTGAATGGCCAGCTAAAGGAAGAGTAATAACAAAGTTTGGTCGTCAATGGAATCCAAAATTAAAAACAACAACTGAAAACCCAGGGATTGATATTAAAGGAAAGCCAGGATCTGAAATTAGAACAGTCTTAGGTGGTATTGTTACAACTATTACTTTTATTAGGGGTTTTGGTACAACAATAATTATTGATCATGGGAATGGTTTTTATACAGTTTATAGCCATGTATCAAAGGTAGAGATAAATGAGGATATCCAAGTAAGAGGCGGCGATGTTATCGCATATATGGGTGATTCTAGCTCCATTAATGGAGCTCAATTACACTTTGAAATTTGGGGGCAAGGTAAAAAACTTGACCCAGAAAAATGGTTAAAGAAAAAATGATTTTTTCTGATTTGCAAAAAAATATTTGGGAACGCTTATATCGTATTAAATTAAATGATCGTGTAGGTTCTGCATATTGTTTCGCTGGCTCTACTGGATCTGGAAAAGAATATGCTGCGTTAGAATTTGCGAAACTTTTAAATTGTGAAGAATTTAAAGAGATACCCTGTGGTAAATGTTCATCATGCTTTAAGTTTCAAAGTCTCCAGCACCCTAATCTTAAGATTATTGTTCCTCTTCCAAGTAGTAGTAAGTCTAACAAAGGAAGTGGAGCTTTGGATGGTTTAAAAAAAGAAGATTTAGAATTGTTGACGAGTTCAATCACGAACAAAGGAAAAAACCCTTTTTATAAAATAAAAATTCCTAATGCTCGTCGAATTATTATAAGCTCAATTAGAGATCTTAGACGTGATATTTATTTAAAATCTCAAACATCAGGCAGAAAAGTTATTTTAATTTTTGATTCTCATTTACTTTCAGATGGTGCTGGAGAATCTGCGAATGCATTACTAAAAATTTTAGAAGAGCCACCCAAAAATACAACTCTTATATTAGTCACTGATAAACGTTCAATGTTATTACCAACAATTTTAAGTAGGTGTCAAATAATAAACTTTCCAAGACTAAGTTTTGAAGCTATTCTCAAAATTTTAGAAGCCAATAGTGTTGTAAATAAAAATGCAGTTCAAATAGCATCACTTTCAGATGGGAATATCCATTTGGCTTTACAATTATCAAATCACTCTAAATTTCATGAAACTTTTTCTGAATTAGAAAATCTTATAAAAATTATTACAAAGGTCAATGAGAATGGTTGGAGAAAGTTTATTGACAATTTTTCTATGATGGCTCATCGGACACCAGATGAGTTTAAATTTAAAATCTATATGCTACAACTGTGGTTCCGTTTTGCATATTCAAATCGTATAGAAAATAGTAAGGATTCTAAATTTGAATTTTTAGTAGAACCTTTAGCTGCATTTAATTCAGGTTTTCCTAATGCTGATTTAGTTGGAATTAATCAAATATTAGAAGAGACATTACAATCTTTAATCAGAAACTATTATACTCCTTTAACTTTGACTAATTTCTTAATCTCAATGCAACGACTTTTAAAAGGAAAAGAACCAATAAGTATTCCATGAAAACATTTTATCTAACTACTCCGATATATTATGTGAATGACAAACCTCATATTGGACATGCCTATACGACAATTTTAGCAGATGTTATTACGCGCTTTCATCGAGAATCAAAAGAGGACGTTTTATTTCTTACTGGCCTTGATGAGCACGGACAAAAAGTTCAACAAGCTGCAGAAAAACGTGGAATTGAACCAAAAACCCACTGTGATGAGATGGCGCCAAGATTTTTAGAATTATGGGAAAAACTTAATATTAAATATGATGATTTTATAAGGACAACTGAATCTCGCCATGTTTTAGTAGTGAAAGATTTACTCCAAAAAGTATATGATAACGGTGATATTTATGAAGCTGAATATGAAGGTCTTTACTCAGTTTCAGAAGAAAGGTTTATAACTGAAAAAGAAGCTGAATCAGGTGAATTTAAGGATATAAAAAAACTAAAAGAGAAAAATTATTTTTTTAAAATGTCTAATTATCAAAAAGCTCTAATTAATCATATAAATCAAAATCCAAACTTTATTCAACCAGTCCATAGAAAAAATGAAGTCTTAGGCTTTTTAAAAAAGCCATTGGCTGATTTATGTATTTCCAGACCTAAGTCAAGACTAAGTTGGGGAATCGAGCTTCCTTTTGACTCAAACTATGTAACCTATGTTTGGTTTGATGCTCTAATTAATTATTTGACGGCTACTGGTTTTAATTCAAATGAAGAACAGTATAAAAAATACTGGCCAGCAAATTATCATTTAATTGGAAAAGATATTTTAACTACACATGCCGTTTATTGGCCCACTATGTTAATGTCAGCAGAATTACCTCTACCAAAAGGGATATTTGCTCATGGTTGGTGGTTGAGTGGTGAGTCTAAAATGAGCAAATCAGTTGGAAACGTTGTGGACCCATTAGATTTAATAAAAAAATACGGTGTAGATCCAGTTCGTTATTATTTGATGAGAGAGATGGTTTTAGGAAATGATGCAAGTTTTACTATGGAATCTTTTATTAAACGTTATAATAGTGATTTAGCTAATGATTTTGGAAATTTATTAAGTAGAGTTACAAACTTATTAACAAAGTTTTTTGATAGTAAAACTCCAAAACTTGAAGATAACTCAATAGAAGGCAATTCTATTAAAAATAATGGTGAAGAACTAATTAAGAATGTTTCAATTAAGATAGAAGCAATGAAAGTAAATGAAGCTATTGAAATAATATTTCAATTTATTAGAAGTGTAAATAAATACTTAGAGGTTATGGCACCATGGAAACTAGTAAAAAGTGATAAAGAATCTGCTGGAAAAGTACTTTTTACAGCCGCTGAAGCATTAAGAGTCTCTAGTTTATTATTATCCCCCGTGATGCCTAATAGAACTTTAATAGTATTAGAAACCTTTTGTGCTGAAAAGACTATTTTAAAATGGGGAGACTTAACNCCTAATAAAACGATTAATAAGCATGATNTCCTTTTTCCTCGAATTGATATAAAAAAAATTGAAAAAGAAAATGCTCTAGATGTAAATAATCCTCAACCAGATAACATAATTACATTTGATGAATTCAAAAATATAGAATTAAAGACTGCAAAGATAGTTAAAGTTGAAAAAGTGGATGGTGCTGACAAATTATTAAAGATTCAGGTTGAAATAAATAATAAGAAAAGACAAATCATATCAGGTATTGCAGAATATTATTCTAAGGAAGAATTAATTGATAAAACCATTGTTGTGGTAACCAATTTAAAACCTGCAAAAATTTTTGGAATTGAATCCTATGGGATGTTATTAGCAGCAAAAAAAGGGAAAGATTTAACACTTATTACTTTAGACTCTGAAAAAGTTAAGACTGGAAAGATAGTCTATTAATTAAACTTACTAACAATATTTCTTCCATGGTACTCATCTGCATTAATTAATTGATGCAGACCAATTATATTCTTAAATGTTATTTTTCCTGCAGGAATAATTGACAAGTCATTTTTAGCTATATCAATCATTTGCTTTATTAGTTTGGCTCCCTCTTTCGCAGTTGTTTTTCTACCAGAGCTAAGAATACTTGTTATACCCGGTATTTTACATAATATTTTTACCGCAGATAATGAATTATATGATAAATCAATCGCTTTATGAAATGTGACGTTTAATGGGAATGAAGCTTTAACTAATCTTCTCGTAGCAGTTTCATTAATAGTCGTATCCTTATTTAATACCCCAAAGACAACACCCTCAACGCCTAATTTTTTACAATCAACTATATCGCTTTCCATTAATTTTAACTCATCTTCTGAATAATCAAAATCACCCGACCTAGGTCTAATCATAACTCTTATAGGAATTTCTATAGATGAAATTATTTTTTTAATAAGCCCTTTTTTTGGTGTGATACCATCTAAATTAATTTGTGAGCATAACTCGATTCTGTCAGCGCCTGATTTTTGGGCTATTAGTGCTTCATCATAAGACTGTATACATGCTTCTTTTATCAATTTATATTTAATTGCGGTTCTGATTTAGTAAAATATATTGTTCCAAACGTTGAGATAACTGCATAAATAGCAAATAAAATAAATGAATATTCTAAGAATTCTTCACTGTTAGATTCTTGTGATATTATTATATAAAAAATAGATAAAATTTTAATTATATCCGTAATAATTGAGAGTTTCTTTCTTCCATCAAGCATTGAAGTATATGAAAAGACATTCAAGATTAAAAATAAAGCCAAACAGAATAAAGTAATATTTGATATTTTAGATGCAATACTAAACATAAATAACATTAGTAATCCAGTTATTGACATTTGTAAAAAAGACCAAACAATAAGTTTATAAGAGTTTTTCGTTAAATATTTTATTTGGGATTTAGAATCTACCGTAGTTATTGGATGTAAACTCTCAACATCTTTAGGCCTCCATCCAGTTGGCATAAACCAAATACGGAACTTATCCTTCCATCTTTTTGCAAAATAAGCATCTTTCAATAATTGCCAAGTATGTTTGAAGTTTATAATAATTGGATTCCATGTATTAGCTGGTCTAATTATACCAAAAACTGGTTTTTCTTCTCCTATCTCAGGTTGAAATGTCCCAAAAAGCTTATCCCAAATAATTAAAATTTGGCCATAGTTTTTATCCAGATATTTTGAATTAATTGCATGGTGAACTCTGTGATGGGAAGGGGTGACAATAAACTTTTCTAACCAACCCATTTTATTTATCA
>JGI26060J43896_10000183_pt1 | contig 21816 bp, 20 predicted proteins | sample MarorgKNORR_S2LV_6_FD_43896 | JGI IMG/M metagenome (IMG submission 43896) | reverse complement strand
AAGTTGGTTAATAGTCTAGCTATTGCATCTGGCGCCGCTGGAATGGCTTTAGGTCAAATGCAAGATGTTTTGGCAGAAAAAGGTGATAAGTNTTCTTCCATGGAGGAAATAAAAAAATTGCAAATGAATAAGACTGGTGCATTAATTCAATGGTCCGCTATGGCAGGAGCATGTTTGGCTGGACAATGTGAGCAAGTTTTAGCACCATATTCTAAGGCGTTAGGATTAGCATTCCAGATTACTGATGATATTTTGGATATTGAGGGAAATACATTTATAGTTGGAAAAAAGGTTCGTAAAGATATAAAGGCGGGCAAAGCTACGTTTGTTTCCTTAATGGGATTGGATCAGGCAAAACAAGAAGCTAAGCTGTTAATCTCTGAGGCTTGTGATTCTTTAAATGAATTTGGATCAAAAGCTGATGGACTTCGAGAGCTAGCAGATTATGTGATTTCGCGCAAAAAATAAAGGTTTAATAATTTACCATGAGTATAGAAAAATCAAAAACTCCATTATTAGATAAGATTAGAGTTCCGTCTGATATGCGAAATTTTTCTGATATTGAGTTAAAGGAATTGGCTGTTGAGCTTAGGCAAGAAACCATTACTGCAGTTTCAGTAACAGGTGGGCATCTTGGAGCAGGACTTGGTGTTGTTGAGATGACGGTCGCTCTTCATGCTGTTTTTGACGCTCCAAAAGATAGAATTATATGGGATGTTGGGCATCAGGCTTATCCACACAAGATTTTAACTGGTAGAAGAGATCAGATGAAAACATTACGGAAAAAAGATGGTCTGTCTGGTTTTACAAAAAGGAATGAAAGCGTTTATGATCCTTTTGGAGCCGCACATAGTTCTACCTCAATATCGGCCGCTTTGGGATTTGCTGTAGCAAGAGATTTGGGAGGAGCACCAGAACATGGAATAGGTGCAACTATTGCAGTTATTGGTGATGGAGCAATGTCGGCTGGAATGGCTTACGAAGCCTTGAACAATGCTGGCCATTTACGAAAAAAAATGATTGTCATTTTGAATGATAACGATATGTCAATTGCTCCTCCTGTTGGTGCAATGTCTAGTTATTTGAGCAGATTATATGCTGGAGCGCCTTTTCAAGAACTCAAAGCTGCTGCCAAAGGAGCAGTAAGCTTGTTGCCGGCACCTCTTCAAGAAAGTGCACGAAGAGCAAAAGAGGTGTTAAAGACGATGACTGTTGGTGGTACTCTTTTTGAAGAGTTAGGGTTTTCTTATGTGGGTCCAATTGATGGGCATGATGTCGAGCAATTATTATCTATTTTTCGAACAGTAAAAGACCGATTGGATGGTCCAGTTCTTATCCATACGATTACTCAAAAAGGAAAAGGATACCCACCGGCAGAAGCCTCCAACGACAAATATCATGGAGTTGGGAAGTTTGATGTCGTTTCAGGAAAGATAAAAAAATCAATTCAAAATGCTCCATCTTATACTAATATTTTTGCAGAATCATTAATAAAGGAGGCCACATTTGATGACAAAATCGTTGCTATAACTGCTGCTATGCCGGATGGTACAGGATTAGATAAATTTGCAAAAAAGTTTTCTAATAGGACATTTGATGTTGGTATTGCAGAACAACACGGTGTGACTTTCGCTGCTGGATTAGCTGCTGGTGGAATGAAGCCATTTTGTGCAATATATTCAACGTTTTTACAGCGAGGGTATGATCAAATTGTGCATGATGTAGCTTTACAAAACCTACCAGTCCGATTTGCTATAGACAGGGCAGGCTTAGTTGGTGCTGATGGGGCAACTCATGCTGGTAGTTTTGATATTGCATACTTAACGAATTTACCAAATTTTGTAGTAATGGCAGCTTCAGACGAAGCAGAACTCGTACACATGGTAGCAACTGCAAGGTCAATAGATGACAGGCCTAGTGCTTTCAGATTNCCAAGAGGAGAGGGAGAAGGAGTAGTAATACCTGAGAAGGGTATTCCATTAGAAATTGGTAAAGCACGTCTAATAAATCAAGGTACTGGAATAGCAATCTTATCATTTGGTGCGAGATTAAGTGAAGTAGTGAAGGCGAAAGAAAATTTAAACCTAAAAGGAATTAACCCTACTATTATTGATGCTCGTTTTGCAAAACCACTTGATGAAGAGTTGATTTTGGAAATTGCAAATACTCATGACTCTTTAATCACTATAGAAGAGGGTGCAATAGGTGGATTTGGTAGCCACGTAGCAAAATTTCTTTCGGATGAAGGTGCTTTGGATAAAGGTTTGAAATTTAGATCTATGTGTTTCCCAGATGAGTTTTTAGATCATGCAGATCCGGTGGAAATGTATGCAGCAGCAAAATTAAATTGTTTTGATATAGAAGAAAAAGTATTGGCATTATTAGATGTTAATTTTCTTAAAGTAATTAAAAACAGCAATTGATTTAAGTCAATCATTGCCGATAAAACCACCAGACTGTTTGGTCCAAAAGTTAGCATATAAGCCACCTTTCTTAAGTAATTGAGAATGCGTTCCATCTTCTTCAACTCGACCATTTTCCATTACTATTATTCGATCCATTTTTGATATAGTACTTAACCTATGAGCGATTGCAATTACGGTTTTTCCTATCATTAATTCTTCAAGAGCTTTTTGGATGTACTCTTCGGCTTCACTATCAAGTGCAGAAGTTGCCTCATCCAAAGCCAGGACAGGTGCGTCTTTTAAAATTGCTCTAGCTAAAGCTATACGTTGTCTTTGCCCACCAGACAATTTAACTCCTCGCTCACCTAGAAAAGCATCTAANCCCGTACGGCTTTGTAAATCCTGAAGGTCATTAATAAAATTGCTCGCTTGAGCTTTAGAAATAGCATCATTCAAATCTTNTATTGATGCATTTGGATTTCCATAAAGAATATTATCTCGCGCCGATCTATTAAACATTGAAGTTTCTTGCCGAACCATGGAAATTTGTTGGCGTAAGCTGTCTTGAGTTATATTTTGTATATTATTGCCATCAAGAAAGATTTTTCCTTCTTTAATATCATAAAATCTTAGCAGTAGGGCTAAAGCAGTAGTTTTCCCAGCTCCTGAACGGCCTACCAACCCAACTTTTTGCCCATTAGGAATAATAAGATTAAACTCATTAAGACCTCCACCAAGATCATTGCCATAATTGTAAGTGACATTCTTGAACTCAATTTGACCTTTTACCCCTTTAAGAACACTCGCATCTTTTTTGTCTGTTAAATCATGTTTGGGTGATAATGTGTTCATTCCATCTTCTGCTTCCCCAAGATGTGCAAATACGTTCATTGCAGTAAAGCTGATCCACCCTGACATTTGGGCAAGTCTGGTACTTAAAAGGCCTGCAATCACGATATCCCCTGGAGTAGCCAACCCATTTTGCCATAGGAAGATACCACCTCCAATAAGTAAAATTGGAAGAAGTCCAGCTAAGGTCATAATTGCTGCTCTAAAAGAAACGTATAATATTGCAAATTCTATAGACTTTTTTCTGAATCCTTTAAGTGCCTCTTCAGCGTAATGTTCTTCGCCATCAGAATGGACAAAAAGTTTTACTGTAGCCATATTTGTTAAGGTGTCGACTACTTGGCCAGTAACGGCTGCCCGAGCTGCAGCACGATTTTTTGACCGGAGCCTAATATGAGGTAAAAAACACTTTATCAGAATTGAAAATGAAAAGATCCAAATTAATAAAATGATAGTCAACCATGAACTAACACTCCCTAAAATAAATCCAGAGGCTACAAGTGTGGCTATTGCAAATGAAAATGCATTTGTAATTTCATTAAATGTTTCAGATATGGAAGTTGCAGTCTGCACCTGTTTTTGAGCTAATCTCCCCGCAAAGTCGTCATCAAAAAACTTTATTGATTGACCAAGTGTATGCCTATGCAACCTTATAAATGTTAATGGGAAAAGATTGGGCACCATAGCAATACCGTTTATTGCAGCACTGATTGTCATCAGAAGTGGTCGGATTATAACAAAAAATATTGATATGGCTATTAATGTTAGAAAATTATTTTTAACAAATGTGCTTGGATCACTTGCTATGGCGGTATCAATAACCCAGCCTATAATAATAGCACCAAATGCTTCTGCTATACCTACAGAAAAGCTCGCCAGAGTAGCAATTAAGATAGTTTTTTTGGCGCCTTTTACACTCCAGAGAATGAATGGTAAAAATGAGTTTGGAGGAGGACCTGATGCTTTTTCAAAAGGATTTATCATTCTAGTAAAAAAATTACTCATGGTAAGTCTATCCCAATAAAGCCACCAGATTGTCTTTTCCAGAAAGCATGGTAAAGACCTTTTTGATCTAGTAATTTTTTGTGTGAACCTTCTTCGGCAATTTTGCCGTCTTCAAGGACTATAATTCGATCCATTTGAGCAATAGTGGAAAGTCTATGAGCAATGGCGATTACTGTTTTTCCATGCATTAGGCCATTTAATGTATCTTGAATTGCTGCTTCCACCTCACTGTCTAAAGCTGATGTTGCTTCATCTAGGATTAAAATGGGGGCATCTTTAATTATCACTCTGGCTATTGAAATACGCTGTCTTTGCCCACCTGATAATTTCACACCCCGTTCGCCAACTTGAGCATCCAATCCAGAACGACCCTCGGTATCCTCTAAATCTGGTATAAACTCCCACGCCTCTGCTTGTTTTGCCGCAGCTATTATTTGCTCTTCAGACGCTTCGGGTTTTCCATAAAGTATATTATCTCTCACAGACCGATGTAATAAAGAGCTATCTTGGCTAACCATCCCTATATTTGCTCTCAATGAATTTTGTGTAACAGTTTTTATATTTTGGGAATCTATGCTTATAGCTCCCGTTTCAAGTTCATGGAACCGCAATATTAAATTCACTAAGCTTGATTTTCCAGCACCTGAGCGCCCTACAATGCCAACTTTTTCTCCACCATTTATCTTTAGTGATATACCATTTAGACCACCTGTGCTTTTCCCGTAATGATGCCAGATATTTTTGATATCTATCGATCCATTTTTTATAGCTAATTGAGAGGCATTTTTTCCGTCTTGCAGATCAATTTCTTGTGCAATTGTTTCCATACCTTCTGAAATCACGCCAAGTTCTTGGAAAAGGGTGGTAAAAGCCCACATCAACCAATCACTCATACTTGCAAGCCTCAAAGCGAGAGCGGTAGTTGCTGCCACTACGCCTATGGTTGTAGAACCAATTGACCAAAGGTAGATAGACCAACCAATAACACTGAATAATAAAGCGCCGTTGATAAAATTAATGCCAAGTGCCATCCAACTATAAAGGCGCATTTCTATAAAAAATTTCTGCCTCGTATACTCAATTGCTTCTTTAGCATATTTCTCTTCATTATCGTGATGTGCAAACAACTTTACTGATTGTATATTGGTATAGCTGTCTACAACTCGACCTGTAATAGAGCTTCTAGCATCTGAAGATATTTGAGATGCTTCTCCTACTTTGGGTATAAAAATATAAGATAGAGTTAAGTAAGCAAAGAGCCATATTAACAGGGGAATTGTTAACCTAAAATCTACATCAGATAGAAGAACTATTGCAGCAATAATATACACAATTGAATAGGTTAGTGCGTCAAAAAATTGATATATGACTGCTCCAATTGCTGGCGGTGTTTGCATCAGTCTATTGGCAATGCGTCCTGCAAAATCATTTTGAAACCAGCCAACTGATTGCCTAAGTACGTGGCGATGAGCTCGCCAGCGAACCATTGAACCAATATTTGGAATTATAGTTTGATTCATTAATATTCGATCAATCATACTAAGCAATGGATTTATTATTACTACAAATCCAGTAATTAGCATGAGTTCAAATGCGTGCTCACTAAAAAAATATTTTGGATTAGTGTTAACCATCAGGTCTATTAAATACCCAGAATAAAAAATTAAAAATATTTCTATTGCAGACACAAGCGCCGAAAAGAATAGTGCACTTATTAATATATTTCTAAAATTTCTTAGGTAGTTCCAAATAAAAGGAACCACACGATTTGGTGGCACGCTATCTTCGTCGTAATCAGCATAAGGGTCAATAAGTTTTTCAAACCACCGGAACATTAGGAGCTCTTCTTCTTAAATTTTTTTATTATAAGGATAAATATTTATTGGCCACTTTTCTGAGCTAGGGTTTGTAATTTATTAATGATGTTCTATTCAAATTATATCGTAATCTTTCGCTGTTATTTACTAAGAAAGCAATTGATTTTTATTAAGTGTAAAATCTGATTTTATCCATTGGCTTTCCAACTTTTTTAACTCATCCCCAAGTTTTTTGCCTTTAAGTTTTGGCATCAAATCCTTAGCAGTTACTGGAAATTTTCTTGTTACGATTGAGGAAACTTTGTTTATTGATATTTCGTTTAATATAGTTTTCTTCATGCCGTGTTGTAATAATAAGTACATTATACCGTATTCCATACCGTTATAATATGAAAACTCAAATATAGGCATATTTTGCTTAATCGCTTTTTTAGTATATTTTATCATTTTTAATTCTCGCCGTGTCAATGTTAGGACCTCTTCAATATTTGATCCCTGCAGGCTAAGTAGCCTGCCTATCCAGTTTATCTTAATTTTATATTTTTTTTCAGCCTTAATATATGAAACAAAAGAATTTACTGAACAGCTTTCAAACAGTTGGTTTAAGATCCCAGTATCAATCATTTTTATTATAGTTCTAGTGGGATTATTGGATGAAAATAATTTACGCAGCTCGCTTGTCTTGCGTTCTTTAGATAATGTTACTAATTTACTTTTATTTTCTCGGCAAGCGTTAAGTGCTGGTAGATTAATCTCTAGCAATTCATTTCCATAGATTGCTTGGAACCTAAAGAAACGCAATATTCTGAGGTAATCTTCTGCAATACGTTTGTTTGGGTCACCTATAAACTTAATTATTCTATTATTTAGATCCTTTAACACATTTAAAGGGTCAATTATTTTTCCGTTACTGTCACAATATAGTGCATTTATAGTTAAATCGCGCCTTGAAGCATCCAATAATAATGATGTGGTAAATTCAACTTTTGCGTGCCGGCCATCGTTTGCAATATCACTTCTGAAAGTAGTTATTTGATAAGCAATCTTATCAATGATAATAGTTATTGTTCCATGTGTGAGGCCTGTTGGAATGAATTTAAAGTTATTTTCTTTTGATATTCTTATAATAGTTTCGGGTAGAGCATCTGTTGCCATATCAATGTCGGTGACAGGCACCTTTAAGATTGAGTTTCTAACACACCCCCCAACGAACAAAGCTTGATGCCCATAATTTTTAAAAGCTTTAGACAAGCACTGAGCTGATGGTTGATTCAACCAATTATTTTCTAACTTATTTATGTTCATTTTAAATCTGCTAAACCCTTTAGAATTCGCGCAGTTGCTCCCCAAATATAATAGGGACCATATGGAATATTGTAAAAATACCTTTTCTTATTTTGCCAAGTCAAATTTCCAACTCTGTAATTGTTGGTATTCATTAAATAACATAAAGGAACTTCAAATATTTCAGCAACTTCTGTGATTTGTACTTTCATGGTTACCTTATCTTTAACGTGTCCTACAAAGGGTGATATTTGAAATCCAGTTACTGTACTGTGTTGAGCTAGCCGTCCCAGTATCTTGACATCTTTAGGATAAATTCCAATTTCTTCCTGTGTTTCTCGTAGTGCAGCAATTTCCAAAGATGCATCAGTTTTATCCAATTTTCCACCTGGAAAAGCAATTTGGCCTGGGTGTTGTTTTAATTTATTGGAGCGTTTGGTTAAAATTACGTTTAACCCATCTTTTCTTTTAATGATGGGAATTAGAACTGCAGCTTTAACAAAGCAATTTATTTTTATATTTTCATTTGGCATTAAGTCATTATCTGAGGTTAAGTCAGAGTTTTGTTTAAATAATAAATCAGGTAAGTTTTTTAAATCAAACATATTTCTTTGCATCAAACCCTAATGTTGCGGGATCCATAATATAATGTGCTCCACAAAATTGACAATCAGCAGTAACTATCCCAGTTGGCGTTGTCATTTTTTCAATATCCTTTGAAGAATACATAGACATCGTATTTTGCACTTTTTCTGAACTGCAAGTACATCCAAATCTTACTGCTTGTGATTGAAAAATTCTTGGCTGTTCTTCATGAAACAATCTATTTAGTAATCTTGTTTTGCTAACATGAGGGCCAATTAATTCAAGTTCTTCGACGGTGTCTAAATGAAAATTTACACGATTCCAATTTTCATTTTCGTCTCCTACCAGTAGATCTGATGAAGAAAGAAGCCCATCTTCAGATGTGATGTTATCATCTGGCTTTATTTCAGTTCCCTTGGGCATTTTTTGTATTATGATGCCACCAGCTCTCCACGAGCTTTTTCCATTTTTTGTTTGTGACCTACCTACTGATAGGGAAAAGCGTGTGGGTAATTGTTCTGATTGTGCAAAATAAGTTTCTGCACATTTAAGCAATTTGTCCCCATTTAATGGCGTAATTCCTTGGTAAGGCTCTGTTTCAGGGCCTTGATCAATTAGAACTGCAAAATAACCTTTCCCTAATTGTTTGAAAGGATTTTTTTCATCTAGATTTAATTTGCTTTTATTAAAACTTGCAAATGCTCTTAGCTTTCCTATTTCACCTTCTTGAGTGGGAGCAAAATAATCAGTAGCTATTAATTTTATTGGCCCATTTCCTCTTATTTGTAAGGATAGTTTCCATTTTAAATTAATAGTTTGGCCGACTAACGCTGTGATGGTAGTGGCCTCTGCTACTAATGTTTCTACTATAGATGGATAGGCATGTTGAGCTAAAATATCATTTAGTGTTTTATCAAGCCTTCCCACTCTGCCACGTATATCAGATAGATCCAGATGAAATGGTAAGATTTCATCATCAGAAGGAGTTTCGACTGCGTCGCTCATTTAATTTCCCTAAGTAGTTTTAATTTGACATAAAGCAGTTAAGACTTAGCCGCAATGATATGTGTGAAAGGTTTTTGATGATAAGACGGTTTGATGAATTTCCTATTAAGGAAAAGAATTACGTAACGAGACATGGTGTTTATGCGATAATCAGAAAAGAAAATAAATTGCTTATTACTTTCCAAGGAGAGCCACATTATGAGTATCAATTACCCGGTGGTGGCGTTGATGTTGGGGAAAGCAACTTGCAAACTTTACATCGTGAGGCACTTGAAGAGACTGGTTGGATTATTGCCCCTGAAAGACGTTTAGGGACTTTTCAACATTATACTTACATGCCCGAATATAATCTTTGGGCTCGTAAAGTATGTCATATTTATATGTGTAAAGGCATTTTAAAAAAAAGTAATCCTTTACATGAGGAGCATACCCCAACCTGGGTATCCCCGATGGAATCTTTAGATTTATTATGTAATTCTGGTGATAAACATTATGTGGCGTTAGCTATGAGTTTAAGATATTTGTAAAGTGTTAGAATTAGAATTAAACTTTGAGTTAAGAAAGATACTAGTTGCTAGCCCTTGTTCTTAATTTTTTTTTTGGATAATGCATCGTCAGTAATAATGCATAAGGATGAACGAAATGTTATCACCCAAGAAAGTTGTTTTAGCCTATTCAGGCGGCCTTGATACTTCAATCATTCTTAAGTGGCTAGAACTGGAATATGGGTGTGAGGTTATAACATTTACAGCAGATCTTGGTCAGGGAGAGGAGTTAGAACCGGCACGTGAAAAAGCTATCTTACTTGGCATAAAACCTGAGAATATTTTTATAGAAGATTTGCGTGAGGAATTTGTACGAGATTTTGTATTTCCAATGTTTAGGGCAAACGCTGTTTATGAAGGCTTGTATTTATTGGGTACTTCAATAGCAAGACCGCTAATATCTAAAAGATTAGTTGAAATAGCAAAAGAGAAAAACGCTGATGCTATAAGTCATGGAGCAACTGGCAAGGGTAATGATCAAGTTAGATTTGAGCTGAGTGCTTATTCTTTGAACCCAGATATAAAAGTTATTGCGCCATGGCGTGAATGGGATTTGACTAGTAGAACAAAATTATTAACGTTCGCAGAAAAACATCAAATACCAATTTCTAAGGATAAACGTGGTGAGGCACCCTTTAGTGTAGATGCAAATTTATTGCATACTTCCTCAGAGGGGAAAGTTCTTGAAAATCCGGCTGAAGAGGCGCCAGATTATGTTTACCAACGGACTGTTGATCCAGTCAACGCACCGGACGTACCTGAATATATCGAGATTGGCTTTGAAAAAGGTGATGCAGTTTCTTTTAATTCTGAGGAGTGTTCCCCGGCCGCTCTTTTGGAAAAATTAAACGTTGTTGGGTGCAAACATGGTGTTGGAAGGTTAGATTTAGTTGAGGGTAGATTTGTTGGGATGAAGTCACGTGGTATTTACGAAACCCCTGGAGGAACAATTTTGCTTGAAGCACATAAAGGGATAGAAAGTATTACGCTTGACAGCGGCGCGGCGCATCTCAAAGACGAATTGATGCCAAAGTATGCAGAATTGATTTATAATGGTTTTTGGTACAGTCCAGAACGAGAAATGTTGCAGGCGTTGATTGATAAAAGCCAAGAATATGTGAATGGAATGGTTAGGTTGAAGTTATATAAAGGATCAGTATGGACTGTTGGACGTTGGTCTGAAGATAGTTTGTATTCGGAGCAGCATGTGACTTTTGAAGATGATCAAGGTGCATATGATCAAAAAGATGCCGCTGGTTTCATAAAAATAAATGCTCTGCGTTTACGTCTTTTAGGTATGAGAGCAAGACGAAATATTAAATAGATATTTAATAGTTGTATCATTTTTTAATAATCTTTTAAGATAATAGTTATTAACTATCTGCTGAGGGGTTATTTATGCCAAAAAAAATTCATTATAATCCGAATTTAGAACAAATGAGGCTTTGGCCTAAAATCTCTGGGAATAAAATCAATGGCTTGGATGAACTTACTTTTCGAAGGCCAGACTATGTTTATTGGCGGGACCCTAAAGAAATAGTATATGGAGCTTTACAGGAATGGTTTTATAAACAAAACACAGATCCAAAATTACAAGAAGGTCGAAACGAGCGGATCATAGAAGAAGCTATCAAAATTCCAGAAATTTCTGAAACAGTAATTTTAAAATCAGATGAAGAGTGGTCGCAGGCAATAAAATTGAAGGCAATCGAGTTGGGTGCTGATGCTGTTGGCATTACTACATTAGAGATTGATAGAACATATCAGGGCGTATCAATTCCTTATGATACAATAATTGTCCTTGGTTTGGCGATGGATTATAATGAAATGGTGATGGCTCCTGAAGTTTCAGCTGGAGCGCATGTTGTTAGAGAATACACTCGTGGTATGAAAGCATCAAAAAGATTGGCTAGCTGGCTACGTTTAAATGGATATGACGCGCAACCAGAGCATGGACCATTTGCTGGAAACTTACCTTTAGTTCCCGCCGCAATTGCAGCTGGATTAGGAGAACTTGGAAAGCATGGTTCGGTTATTAATGAAAAAATGGGTTCTTGTTTTAGACTTGCTGCAGTAATGACTAATATGAAATTAAAACATGATGAACCAAATAATTTTGGTGTCGATGATTTTTGTCTTAATTGTCAGATTTGTTCAAAATTTTGTCCTCCTGACGCAATTTTGCATGAAAAAAAGACTGTGAGGGGTGAGCAGAAATGGTATGTAGATTTTGATAAGTGTTTGCCGTTTTTTAATGAAACTGCGGGGTGTGGGATCTGCATTACAGTTTGTCCATTTTCAAGACCAGAGGTTAGACCTAATTTAATAGCTAAGTTAAGTCGCAGAACTTGATGCCTTGATTAAATTTGATTGGCCCAACAGTTGTATATGTTCGAAATATTTGGTTGTCTTGAATTATGAATAGTGAAATGAGTCGATCAATAACTTACCATGATATTATGGACCCTAATAGGGCAAAAGCTTTACACGCAACACTCTCTTTATTGACTCCATCTCCCGAAATGGGTTGCATATTAAGACCCTTTTGGCATCAGATTTATTTTTGGGATGCGCAACCACCAGAAAAATTAGGCAGAGATGGGCATCCAAAGCTGGGAGATTTCATACCAGATTTAGGATTGCCACGGAGAATGTGGGCGGGAGGCGAAGTTCAGTTTTTGAATGAAGTAATTTTGGGAGTCCAGGCAAAAAAAGTCTCTACAATAGAAAGTGTAGAAAGAAAATTGGGCAGGACTGGACCTCTTGCTTTTGTCACTGAGAAAATTGATATTATACAAGAAAACAAGCTCTGTATTAGGGAATATAAAAAATTAGTTTATCAACAAGAATTCAAGAAAGATGCTAAGAATAAAAATGACCCTATTACTAAAAGAATCTCAGGCGAAGAAAAAAAGATTTCGTTTAATACAACGCATTTGCATAGATATTCTAGTTTAACATTTAATGGTCATCGGATTCATTATGATAGAATTTATAGCCAAGATATCGAAGGCTATCCAGGATTGGTTGTACATGGTCCATTATTAGCACAATGCTTAATTGATTTTGCGGAAGATGCTTTAGGATCAATTAAACAATTTAATTTTCGAAGTGAAAGCCCACTTTTTGATTTTGAAGAAGCTATTTTATGTCGAAAGAATACTGAAAGTGGTGTTGAATTATGGGTAAAAAATTCAGACAATAAGCTGTGTATGTCAGCAATAGCTACATAATAGAAATTAGGTGACTTGGTGTAAACTTTTTTGGAACATTGTTTACATTATCTAATATAAAATCAGCTGTAACTTTAGCAATTTTTGGTGCCAAACCTATACCAATTTTAAAGCCACCATTTGCGATAAAAATTTTGTTCTTAGTAGGGTGTGGTCCAATTAATGGTGACCTGCCTTTCGCCCTTGGTCTGATACCAGACCAAACTTCTATCACCTTAGCATTTGTAAGCGCAGGGCAGATTTGTTTTACCTTTTTGATAATATTTTCTAATTTTTCGTCTGTACCGTCGTGGCTCCAACTAATTTCAGAGGTTGAGCCAACTGCAACTTTATTATTTTTTTGAGGGATTATATGAATTCCATCAGCAAAGAGTTGTGGATAATTTTCTCGATTTAATTGCAGTAAAGCGGCTTGCCCTTTAACACCATCACCAATGGGTTTTCCAAGTTCACCTGATAATTTTTGAAGACCATGATATCCAGTTGCCCAAATTTCTATACCGTTATAGTTTCTTTCGTGCCTCCCATTCGTAATTATTTGCGCTCCCAATGCTTTAACTGCTGATGACAAAGCTTCACATGCCTTCCTTGGGTTGATTTGTGCAGATAATGTGTCAAACGAATATAAGCCAGTAGGACTTGGAATATTCCAAGCCTTATCTAATTGGTCTAGTGTTTCCCAACTCGCAAATCCTTTCCACAATTTTTTGGCATTTTTAGTCCGCTCTCTTGATAATTCGATCGCACGATTATCTGGTAATGGAGTAATCCGACCATATTGTGAATATTCAGAATCTTGACCACCAACAGCCTTAACTTCCTTCCAAAAATTATTCTGCATGATTAATGATTCAAATTGGAATTCTTTTTTTTCATTCCAATTATCGGGTGTGTGTGGAGCAAGTGCTCCTAAAATACCGCCACTACTACCAAGTCCAGGTTTTCCAATTTCAATAATCTTTACTTTTTCACCACGTTTTAAAATTTCGAAAGCAATAGATAATCCGAAGATCCCTGCTCCATAAATAATAATTTCAGGCGTTGCCATTTTACTTTCTGTCTTTCATTAATAAATAGATTTCCCTTTAGGTGATGTAATGAAAAAAATCCAGTATAAAGCAGCGTCAATTATTTGGAAAAGTGATGTGATACCTTTTTCTAATCAATTTCAGGATCCATATTTTTCTGCTGATGGTGGTTTGGCGGAATCCCAATATGTATTTATTAAAGGTAATGATTTATATGATAGATTAATTGATGGTTTTAAAATTGCAGAATTGGGATTTGGCACTGGTTTAAACTTACTGTCATTAATCAGGTTGTGGGCTTCTTTAGGACGTCCAGGAAAATTAAATTTTACGAGCTTTGAGGCTTTTCCCATAAAACCTGCTGACATGCGCCGAGCTTTAAAGAATTTCCCAGATTTGATCAATTTATCAAATTATCTATGTGATATCTTGGAAAGAGGCGCCACTCATTTTGAAATCGAAAATATAAATGTGCAATTGATTTATGGAGATGCAAGGGAGACTATTATAACTTGGGACGATATAGTTGATGCATGGTTTTTAGATGGTTTTGCGCCCATTAAAAATCCAGAGTTATGGGGATATGAATTATTAACATCTGTTGCCAATAAAACGATTATTGGTGGAACTTTTTCTACATATTCAGCAGCAGGAGCAGTCAGGAGAAACCTTACTAAGTTAGGATTTGAAGTAACCAAGACAAAAGGTTTTGGAAATAAAAGACACATGCTTTTAGGAAAAAAAATTGGCCAAGAATAAGAATGTTAAATTGGGCGTAAGCATGATGATCTTTGCGACATTTATTTTTGCCCTGCAGGACGGCCTTTCTAGACATTTAGTAAGTACATACAATGTTTATATGATCGTTATGATACGTTATTGGTTTTTATTTATTTTTGTTATTGCTTTAGCTTTAAGGTCGAAAAATGGAATAGTAGTAAGAGCCAGAACAAGCTTTTTACTAATTCAAATAATTAGAGGTTTTTTACTGGCATTTGAGATAGTAGTTGCCGTTCAAGCATTCGTATATATAGGTTTAATAAATACTTCTTCTATTTTTTCATGTTACCCATTGATAGCAACTCTATTGTCTATACCAATTTTAAAAGAAGTTATTGGATGGCGAAGGTTTGCGGCAATATTTCTTGGATTTATTGGAGTTTTATTAATACTATGGCCAGGCAGTAATATTTTTTCTATTTATATGGTTTTACCAATTTTTTCTGCTACAGCATTTGCTATTTATGGCATTCTCACAAGATATGTCTCTCAAGAAGATAGCCCAGAAACAAGCTTCTTTTGGACAGGGGTTGTTGGTGCTTTCGTCATGACAATCATAGGGGTTTGGTTTTGGGAAAAACCTGATATAAATGATTTAAGTTGGATATTACTCTTGTGTATTTTGTCAACCTTAGGGCATTATTCTTTGATAAAATCATATGATTTTGCTGCTGTTTCGATCGTACAGCCATTTGCATATTTTCATCTTATTTTTGTATCAATTGTGGGGGTTTACATATTTGGGGAATTATTAACTTCAAATATTGTTATAGGATCAATAATCGTAATTATAGCTGGTATTTTCACATTAAAAAGGCAAAAAGTTAATTATTGATTTAATTAATTTATCTCTATCTGATTTTGGTTCGTAAGCCTATAATATTTGAAATTGTAAGAACTAATAGTACGATTATGCCGCCGATAATGGCGGTTGGCCCTGGGTTTTCTCCTAATACATACCATACTAAAATTGGTGCAAAGATGCTTTCCAAGACAAGAAACAAACCAACTTCTGCTGAAGTTATATATCTTGGTCCAATGGCCAACAGGCAGGTGGCGAGTGGCAGTAGTGCTCCACCTAAAATCAACATTTTTGTCCAATCTGCTGCTTCTAAAGTATATGAAGCCACAAAGGGCGTGACAGCGATTGCTGCTACCAAATAAGAAAGTGCTGTCGCGGGTATCATTGAAATATTCGATGATGCCCTAGCAATAGTAAATGCAGTAGCTAATGATATTGCCACTCCTAACGCTGCTAAATTCCCCAAAATTGCACCAAAGCTAATGCTGGAACCAAGAGCTATTATTCCTATACCAGTTAACGTAAAAAAAACAGTTACTATCATTCTAATAGTAAAAGGCTCTTTTAAAAAAATGCGGCTGATTATTAGTGCCCAAACTGGAGCTGTCGCAAGTAAGAAGACTGTTGCGGCAACAGTGGTTAGGCTTAATGCTATAACATAAAGAATGGTATTTATAGCATAGCAACCCGCAAATAATAATGCTGGCCACGAAAAGCTCATCATAGATTTTGGNCCTCTTGTAATTATTAAGTAGGCAGTTATTGCAATTCCAGATAATGCTGCTCGCCAGAATGCAACGGTCATAGTTGCTTCATCTACTAATCTGATAATTAAACTATCTGGAATTAGCGCTAGAACACCTATTCCTGTTATTAAAAGGCCTTTTGTTTGATTATTCATTTTAAGGATTAACTTCCCATGGAATAATATTTTGGGCGTAAGGTATGTACAAGGGATGTTTAGGGTGCCCGTTTTTAGTTAACCCAAGATGATATAATTGAGAGTTATTATTTAATAATAATTTTTTGACCTCTACTTCTCTATTAATGTGTGTACCGTGAATTCCCCATGCGCAGATAATAACATCCGATGATAGAACAGAATCCAATATATGATAATTATTATCTTTACCAACTGGCTTGCATTTTTTCATTAAGTTATACGGACTAGTTTCTCTCCAAGCGAATATGTTGCATATACAAAAACTGCCAAAATTTAGTTTTCTAGCTCGTCTTTCACATCTCTCAACGGTTGGGTCATTTTTAGTTTCGTCAGCTGTTGAAGGATTCAACATAATAAATAGAGCTTTTCTTTTCTTTTGTTCCCAAACCCTAGTCAAAGTATATCGATAGTTTTCACATTCTGAATATACTGCCTCACTTTTAATGTTGCCCTGATTGTGTGCTTTAATAATCATTTTGTGAAAACACTCTTGATGGATAAAGGTTGCCCGCTTTGTAAGTTACCATCGCGATGGCTCTACCATCTGATGATACCCAAGCTAGTGTATCGTCAGCCAGTTTACAATTTGGTATTTTTAAAGGCTGGCCTTGTCTTAATTGTATTGCGCCTTCTGAATTGGTAGTTAGTTCTGTTAACCCTGTTAATCCCAATTCTAATGGTAGTAGTAGGCGGTCTAAACTTAGATCTTTTCCAGCCGACTTAAATAAATCATATGCATTAGCTTCACTGATGTTGAATGGTCCAGAAATGGTTCTCCTTAGAGATTGAACGTGAGCAAGACAGCCAAGCTCTATTCCTAAATCTCTAGCTATAGATCTAACATACCCTCCTTTTCCACATTCCATTTGAAGTGAAATTGAATTTTCATTATGAATTTTGATTATGTTTAAGGAGTTGACTAGTAATGGCCTAGATTTTAATTCTATCAGATCGCCTTTACGTGCTTTTGCATAAGCACGCTCTCCATTAATTTTTACAGCTGAGAATTGTGGTGGTACTTGCTTAATATGTCCACGGAATTTTGTAAGTGCCTGCATAATGTCTTCTTTAGATGGTCTGAAAGTGGAGGTTTCAATAACCTCTCCTTCCATATCATCTGTGTTTGTTTGACTACCCAAATTAATAATGAAATCATATGATTTCAATGATTCAGTTATAATGGGAATTGTCTTGGTTGCTTCGCCTAATGCAATCGCTAATAAACCTGTAGCTGCTGGATCTAGTGTGCCTGAATGACCAGCTTTTTTAGCATCAAAACACCATTTTATTTTATTAACAACAGCAGTTGATGACAAGCCTTCAGGTTTATCTACTAAAAGCCAGCCATCTATATTACGACCTTTTTTTTTACGGTTATTCATTTTTAGTATCGCGTTTGATTTCTTCTCTATCAAAAAGGGTACGCATGGCGTCCATATTGTCAAAAGTAACATCTAACAAAAATTTTAATTCAGGAGAGAATTTCAATTTGACATTTTTTGTAACTATTTTCCTAATTTCAAATTTATTATTGTTTAATGCCTCAACAACTTCTTTCGATTTATTTCCCCCTAGTGGNGAAACAAAAACATGGGCAATTTTTAAATCTGCAGACATACTGACTTCGCCAACAGTTATAGAAACTCCAGAGAGTATCTCATCATAAATTTGGTTCCGTGAAAATACTTCTGCAAGTGTTCGTCGAACTAACTCGCCCACCCTTAATTGGCGTTGACTGGGTCCAAGACTTTGCCCGAACTGGTTTGACATTGCAATCTCCTTTTACGATGTTTTCACTATTGCAGATCTTTTGTGGGCGCAACAGACCCTTTGCGTTAAGTGAATAGATTGTTTAACAAGTAAAAAATACTCATGGAGGTTTGTATGTCAGAAACATTAAGTATTGCCATTACTGGGGCTTCTGGACGAATGGGGCAAATGTTGATTAAAAATACACTCAAGGATAGAAGATTTGAAATTTGTGGTGTTACTGAGCATCCTGGTCATGAATGGATTGGATCTGATATTGGAGAAATGATGGGGGGTGGAAGTTTGGGACTAACTGTTTCAGCTGATCCATTGGAAGTTTTTGCTAAAGCTAGAGCAGTCATTGATTTTACCTCACCTTCTGCAAGTATTACTCACGCTAACTTGGCGGCTCAAGCCAGATGTGTGCACGTTATTGGTACAACTGGATTTTCCAAAGAACATTTTGAAAAGTTAACAGCGGCTAGTCGACACGCTGTTATCGTTAGGGCAGGAAATATGAGCTTAGGTGTTAATCTTTTAGTGCAATTAACTAAAAAAGTATCAAAAGCCTTAGATGAAGATTTTGATATTGAAGTAATAGAATCGCACCATCGCATGAAGGTAGATGCTCCATCAGGGACAGCTTTGATGTTAGGAGAGGCCGCTGCTGATGGTCGAGGAAAAAGGTTATCCAAAATCTCTGATCGTGGGCGTGATGGTATAACTGGCCCAAGAAAACGAGGAGATATAGGGTTCTCAGCCATCCGTGGTGGTGATGTAGTGGGTGAGCATGATGTTATTTTTGCAGCAGCTGGTGAAAGGGTCACTCTTCGTCATGTTGCAACGGATCGGAGTATATTTGTTCGTGGTGCTTTGAAGGCTGCTATTTGGGGTCAATCTCAAAAACCAGGGGAATATGATATGTTAGATGTATTAAATTTAAGTTAATTTAATACATCTAAATAAAAATTTTAATTAGATCAAAAATCAGAAATAATCCCTTTTTTTTCCCAATCGCCATAACGTGTTGGTTCAGGCCCGTTTCTACCTCCAAGTTCTTTAGGGGGTTCATTTTTTTTTGTTAATGCGTGACGTTCTTTGGCTTCTGATAATGCGCGTTTTGCCGCCTCAGGAAGGTCTTTTTTAATTTTGTGTAACATTTACCTAATTCCATCATATATATACTTGATATAATTTTAAATAAAACAATAGCAAAGATTTTCAAATGAACTCTCTTAATTCACGACGTGCTGCTTTAGCTTTACTTACGAGAGTAATTGATCAACGTATTATGATCAACTCATTTAGCAAGAGTGACATGAAGGAATTTTCTAAATGTGATGATTTAGAAAAACGAGATGCTATGCGTTTAACTCTGGATTGTTTGCGGCACTTTGATCCTTCTCAGGCCTTACTTAAGCTTTACATCAGAAAAGCACCACCAAAGAAAGTTTTTAATATTTTAAGGTTGGGAGTTGTGGAACTATGCGTGAATAAAAGAGCATCCTATGGAGTAGTAGATGATGCGGTTAAGTTAACACATGAATTAAGGAGTGGCTCAGCTTTTACCGGTTTGGTTAATGCCATTTTACGTAAAGTTGCAGTAGATGGACCTAAGCGTTGGTTAAGTTTAAAACCGTCAAGTTTACCGGCTTGGATAGCTAGGCCAATAAAGGAACAGCATGGAAAGACTATTCAAAAAGCTATTGAAAAAGTGCATTCTGAAATTCCATTAATAGATCTCACTGTTAAAGTTAGTAAGAGAAGCGCGATGACAATTGGGGATGTTCTCCCCAACGGTTCCATAAGAATGAATGGGGGCGCTGTTTCGAAATATCAGGGTTACAATGAAGGGTTTTGGTGGGTTCAAAATGCGGCTGCTTCTATACCAGTAAGCTTGCTGGGCAATATTGAAGGGAAGAAAGTCTTAGATTTATGTGCTGCACCAGGTGGGAAAACAATGCAATTGATTGATGGAGGTGCTTGCGTAACAGCTTTAGATATCTCTGAAAATAGAATGAAATTATTAAAAGAAAATTTAGAAAGAGTTCAACTAACAGCGGATTTAGTTGTTTCTGATGTCTTTGGGTGGAAAAATGATGAAGAGTTTGATGTTGTTTTATTAGATGCTCCATGTAGTGCCACAGGTACAATTCGAAGACACCCCGACCTACCATTCGTTAAAAATCAAGAAAATCTAGATGATTTGATTGATCTACAAAAACAACTCTTAAAGCATGCTTTTCAATGTGTGAAGCCTGGTGGTGAGCTTATTTACTGCACATGTTCATTGTTATTTTCTGAGGGTGAGATTCAAATTGAAGAGTTTCTATTAAGTCATCCTACAATGTCTATTGTTGAAATTGATTTTGGTTCTTTGGGATTACAAAAAGAGTGGGAAAGCTTACATGGAAGTATTAGGACTAGGCCAGACTATTGGGGAGAGTATGGTGGTTTGGATGGTTTCTTTATATCACATTTAAGAAAAAATATATCATAGGATAAATATGAAAATTAATTTAAGATTAAAAATGGAAGCAAATAATTGTTATGGTTAATATGATAAGGTTATCCAGCAAATACTTAGACGAATATTGGATCAAAAGATCCTTGAAATTGAATTGCTCGAAAAAGTTTTTATCATACCCTGACCCCTATGAAATTGGAAGCGTTGAAAATGGAAAGTTATTATTATCTGGAGTGATGAAGTTTCNAGATGAATTTATAGAAATACCTAATAATTCAATATGGANGGTGGAAAATAAAAGCATTAAATTGAAAAGCTATCTAGAGGGTTTTGACTGGTTAAATGATCTTGCCGCAGTAGGCAACTTCGAAGCATTAAAGTTAGCCCAAGATTGGGTCTTTGAATGGATTTCATCAGATAAAGAAAATCAAGAGCATGAATGGGGGCTGGAAACCTTGACCCATAGGTTGTTCAGCTGGATTAGTCACTCTGGTTTTCTATTAAAAACGCAAAATTTAACTTTGTCACAGTCTTATATCGAAAGTCTCGAGCAACAAGCATTCTTTTTAGAAAAACGATGGAAGTCATCACAAAGCAATATTGTAAGATTTAAAGCATTAGTATTACTAATAAGTGTGGGTATATATATTGATAATAAGAATTATTTGATCCGTTACAGTTCTGATGAGATGGATAAGGAGATAAGAAAATCTTTTGATGGTGATGGTGGAGTATACTCCAGAGACCCGAATATTTTATCTCAGATATTTTCGCTACTAACCTGGGCTGAGATTTTATTAAAAAAAATAGAATTTAAGCTAACTGAAAACCATCGTTCAATAATTTTGAAATCAGCACCTATTTTAAGATCTCTACGGCACTCAGATGGAAGTTTGTTGGGGTTCAGAGGAAAGACTGAGCTTCCTAAACAATATCTTGATCGAGCCCTGATAAATTCTGGAGTAAAGTATAGCGTACCAAAAAGAGAAATAATGGGGTACGCACGGCTTGGAAGAAAAAATATATCCATTTTTATTGATACTGGTGGACAATTAGATTCAGTTACTGAAGGTAATTTTTTAGACACCAAATCTGCAATTGAAATCACAATTATGAAGTCTCCTTTTATAGTTTCTGGCTCAAAAGTAAATGATACCGAAGTTTCGCTTGGGAGTGTTGGAAACAAAGTTTATAATAATTCTGCGCTGAAATTAGANAAAAAATTTGAAAANTCTGTCAGCTTACAACCCGCTAACCTAGAATGGATTGAGAGTAAAACTGATACTATTTTAATAGCTTCTCATAGTGGCTATTTGCTT
>JGI26060J43896_10000182_pt1 | contig 22108 bp, 18 predicted proteins | sample MarorgKNORR_S2LV_6_FD_43896 | JGI IMG/M metagenome (IMG submission 43896) | reverse complement strand
TAACTAAGCGAAACTCGTTCGATATTGCTGCCCGTCTGTTAATATCAAAACAAGATTTTGGGGGAGCATTCTGATCACTGTGGATAACACGAAGACAATCAATCAAAGACCAATTCAGATTAATGAGTTGAATACAGCGTTGCCACAATCTCTGCGGGAGTCAGAGAAGGGTATTCTAAGTATAATCGCCAAGGTCTATCGAGGCCTGTTGCAAATCATAAGCGGCATGTACACCGGCACAGGCTGCGGTGGTTCGCCACTTGAGTTTCACAAATTTAGTGATAAAAAGAAAACCCCACCAATAAAGGCGCCGCTTTAATAGTTTCTTTCGCGCATGGTTCCCGAATGTAATTCGTGTAGAATACACGCCGTTCTGCGCCCGTAGCTCAACCGGATAGAGCACCGGCCTTCTAAGCCGGGGGTTGCAGGTTCAAGTCCTGCCGGGCGCGCCAAACAAAGAAGCCCTCCTAAGCGGGTATTTTGCCTAATCTGGCAGCAAAGAAGAGTCTGTTAAAAAGCACATACTTATAAAAAACAATAATTTACTAAAGATAGCTATAGTAAAGCCGATGATAAAATAAGCAACATGGCTTAGGCTAGGATTAAGTTCTTAGCGCTAGGCCTTTTTTTCGCCTTGAATTAGCGTTTCACCAAAGCATGCGGTTGTTAGGAGGGAAGAAATTGATGAGCAATGGTGCTCGATTGGGTGCCTGAGGCTAGTTTTTCATCGATAATTGTTCGAGCTTTTCATTAGGACAGGCAATAACATCGTCCTGCCCCTCAACTCGCCACTTGGTAAAAGGGATTAGTTGATACTTGCCGCTCTTTCGAGCTTTATTATTTTTTCTCCTGGCTTTAGATCCATCAAATTTTCTAGTGTCAAAGCAGTACAAGCTATAATCAATGGGAAGGTGGGAGAGCAGTTCGTCGCGAGAGGAAAATGAAAGTNGCTTCCCATAGGTAATTTCACAAANAAGAATTGGTCGGTTGCGATCGATTGTCTCTACCAGGCCAGCCATTGCCAGCTTTTCATAACCCTCAACATCAATTTTTACTAAGCCAATATTACTTATGTTTTTTTTCTGAAAATAAGAATCTCCTTTAACCAGCTCCAATTTGCCGGCTTCAACATTTCCTTTGTTCATCGTATCAGCGTCGAATGAACCAATTCCTTGGTTTCTTCCCGTAGGCGCAAAGAATAGCAGGGCATCATCTTTATCGCTGAGGCCTAGCTCGTGCAGGCTGATGCTTTCGAGGCTATTAAGNGNAATGTGGTGTTTTAGCTTTGCATTAACTATAGAGTAGGGTTCGAAGGAATGTATTTCCTTGGCAACAGTGCTCATAAATATTGAATGTTGTCCTATGTTTGCTCCTACATCACAAAACACTAAATTTTTTGGTGATTCCCTTGCCGCGGCACGTTCGAGTTTGGTAAACGTATCTCGAAGGAAAAAAAGCAGGGGCTTCTCAAAGGCTCCGTAGTAGAAAATGTTAAACTCAATACTGTTATTTAAATTACCCTCATAGTGCATTCCGAAAAAATCTATTGCAAAAGGGGCGTCCGGCGCTCCTTTCTTAGTTGAAAGCTGTTTATAAGATATCCTTTTGAGTTTTTGAGGAATCCAAGAGAGATTCCAAACGAAATGAGCCAAATATTTAGTAATACGCACGAGCCTAAATTACTCCATGGTGGGCTGTGTTTGCTTCCTTCTCCAGAATGGAGATTGACATGGGCATCATATCTGCTTTCATGTAAAGAGGGTGAGTTGGTTGCATAGAGGCATTTAGTTTTAGGGCGTTGAGACCTGGATAGCGACTTAAGATATAACCTGCCCGATCAAGAAATTCGCCATTGTTCCCCCAGCAGGCAAGCGTCATGTGATTACGTTTAATTGCACTGCTAATCCACCGGTTATTCATTGGTCCTATCGGGTCACCTTGTTTGTATAAATCGTCTGGATAAGGAGAGCGGAAGGCAAATAAGTTAACTATTTCCATGGCGGAGAATCCCCAACTTCTGGCGAAGCTCACACATCTTCGAATCGTCGGGTCATCCTGGCGATGATCTGCTGTGGAAGGGTTTAGCCCTATGAACAGAGCTGAGCCAGANCCATCACTCCAGCCCCTACTGAGGCTGTATCGGTAGTTACGGCANCGTGAAAATGCAGCGTTTTGTGAATTATATTGCATTCTTTTAATTGTATTTGTTTTCTGACAGACTGTTTAGTAGAAATAAATAATAATCAGTTAGCTACTCAAGAAAAGAGCTTTCGCCACGCCTTAGATAGTTGACCTAGACTCGGAATACTGGGCCAGAGGGGCATTAGTAGTATATTACAGAGTGCCCCCCTTCAAAGCATATTCAGATTCCTTTAGGCGATTTCCATTTGCATTTCATGCTCCAGAAAAACTTAAACTCAATATCTCAATTGATTCCATCATCACAATCCGTTTTTTGCATAAAGATCACGAATAACAATTCATTATCGTTTGGTTTGCTGATTCTGATTGGCAGTAGAGTTGTCGCTAGCCAAATACACAGCCCCTAAAGTAGCGGCCAATATGATTGGTTTTAGTCTTCTCAAGTGTACAATTTGGTTTATTTTTCCTTAGNTTTGCGTCAGATTGTATTATTAGAAAGCGGAGAACATCATGTTAGCTGTTATCGGGGGTACAGGTCTCTCAGTAATCAACTGTTTTACTATTGTTGGTACTGAGGAGGTGAACACTTCTTTTTCAAGCTCTACCGTGGACGTCACTATATGCGAGTCTCATGGTCAGCGATTAGCTTTTCTGCCACGGCATGGGGCCGCTCACAGGGTCCCGCCACATAAAATAAACTATCGTGCCAATATTGCAGCTTTGAAAAAACTCGGTGTTAAAAAAATTGTTGCCATTAATGCAGTTGGAGCGATTCATCCAGACCTCGTACCTGGTAGCTTTTCAGTACCTCATCAGCTAATTGACTACAGCCATTCTAGGGAGTCTACGTTCTTTGATAACACCGATGACGAGGTCATCCATATAGATTTCACAGCTCCGTTTACTGAAGGGCTCAGACAGATACTCATTAACTCAGCTAAACTACTAAACACCGCAAGGGGATGTGGGGTTGCTGTCTTGAATGATGGCGTCTACGGAGTGACCCAAGGCCCCAGGCTGGAAACGGCTGCAGAGATAATGAAGCTCAAGTCGGACGGTTGCGATATGGTGGGAATGACTGCAATGCCAGAGGCGGCATTGGCCAGAGAATTGGGTATTGAATACGCCTGTTTAGCTATTTCGGTTAATTGGGCAGCGGGACTTAGTGATGGCTTGATTAGTCTCGGTGAAATTCGAGCAATACTTGCTGGCTGTATCGGTACGGTAGAATCAGTTCTTCAATCTGTGATGGCTGAACTATCTTCTCAATAGGTTCTCTCTTCGCCCTTTAGGCTTCAATTTCGAATAGTAACTTGAACTCGAAAAACAATGTTAGCTAAAATACAAATTAAAATTCGATTGTGGCGATGGGGATTTCTGGTACTTCATAGGGTTTTACTATAATCACCAAACCTAAAGCTGGGTGGTCGACATAGTGAAACTCTGCGCTTCGCATTTCTCGGCTCTGTTGTAGATGAAATATTTGTCTAATGTGATATTCCGGTGAGCCAACTGCAGGAATTGCTGGAGGTTTGATTGCTGCGGGATAATCAGGTAATTGCCATGGTTGACCAGTGTTTGCCACTGCGGAAAATTCAGATAACCAGAGATCAGCATCAACCACAACTCTATTTTCATTGTCATTAAATCTTAGAATAAGGCTGCCTTCTAATTCAAAATGTTGACCATAGGCGAGACCACCACGGACAAAAACAGGTTTTGAATCATCTAGATCTACTACAGGCTGACGCCAAAGGCCATGAAAGAGCAAGCGATGATCAGATGAGCGTTCGATCGAGCGATTAGTTTGTTGGAACTCACTTTCAGAGGGCGGTAGCTGCAAAAATTCATCTCGATCAACATCAACAAATTGAAATGAGCTTCCGACACTTTGCTGAAATGGGCCTTTAGATAGAATTAATTCATTTCTCCTTTCCGTTTCGCTAAGCAAATTTACAGGGTTAGGCTCAGAAGTATCCGAATTCTCGGGTTCGATCTCTATACTAGAAAAACTATCAGAGATAAGGAGCTCTTCGATCATTAGTAGATCGCTTAATTGTCTCAGCTCATTGATTTTGGCAGGATAAATCAGTAGCGTACCATCGGCATCCCATCGCTCCTCTGCGCGGTCTGCCGCAAGCTCATTAGAAAATATGCTCACTTCAATTTGAAACCAGCGTCGATTATCCTGGCCATTAACAATCGAGCTAGCCAATAAGAATATAAATATTAGCGCGCTACAAGATAAACGCTGGTCTAGTCGATTCTGAAAGTGGCTTCGAATCACGCGGCTTTTGTCTCATTTATTTTCAGTCGACTTAAGAGTTGATCGATAAACATTAATCTATCCCCAGCATTTTCAGCCTCATGAGAGAACTGTAAATGGTTCGCTCCAGACAGTTTATATCGATTTGGTTCATCTTGTATCAATTGTACGAGAGATAGGGGGTCAACTTCAGTTTGAGCCGAAAACTCTATGCGCCCCTTACTGATATTGGCATTTATTTTCTTAATACCAAAAGTCGCAGCCCGAAGCTTTAGGTAAGTTAACTGAAACAATAATTTCAAAGGTTCTGGTAGCAAACCGAACCTATCGATCATTTCAACCTGCAGTTCTTCTAACTCTTTGCTATCGTCGCTGGTGGAAATTCTTTTATACATGATGAGTCTTAAGTGAACATCAGGCAGGTAATCCTCAGGAATCAATGCAGGAATTCGGAGGTTAATATCGATGGATTTGCTCATATCTAAATCTGGGTTTGGTCTGCGTCCAGACTTGATGGCATTAACAGCCTCTTCTAACATTTCTGTATAAAGTGAAAAACCAATTTTTTGCATGTGCCCACTTTGCTCGTCTCCGAGCAATTCACCCGCACCCCGTATTTCTAAGTCATGACTCGCCAAAGTGAAACCGGCGCCTAAAGTTGAGGCTGCTTGAATAGCATCAATGCGTTTTTGGGCATCGGAACCAAGTTTGCTATGACTGGGTAATAGCAGGTATGCATAGGCCTGGTGATGGGATCTGCCTACCCTCCCTCTAAGTTGGTGAAGCTGAGCCAGACCAAGTTTGTCAGCGCGGTCTATAAGGATCGTATTTGCGCTAGGTACGTCTATGCCGGTTTCGATTATCGTTGTACAAACTAGAATGTTATAGCGTTTATGGTAGAAATCGGCCATTACTTTCTCCAAATCCCTTTCCGGCATTTGCCCATGTGCGATGCAGACGCGAGCTTGAGGAATAATTTCCTGGACATGTTGTGCCACTCTATTAATGGACTTTACTTCATTGTGCAGGTAGAACACTTGGCCGCCACGTAACAACTCTCTGGATACTGCTTCTTTTACTAAGCTATCTTGTTTTTCTCTTACAAACGTTTTTACTGATAAGCGCTTTGCCGGAGGTGTAACAATTAGAGAAAGATCACGAATGCCTGCTAATGCCATATTAAGAGTTCTTGGTATAGGGGTGGCAGTTAATGTCAGTATATCTACGTTCGCTCGCAGTGATTTCAGCTTTTCTTTTTGTCTTACTCCGAATCTATGTTCTTCGTCAATGATCAATAATCCAAGATTGTCATAATTAAAATTTGCAAAAAGCAATTTGTGGGTACCAATTAAGATGTCTATTTTTCCTGTAGCTATTCTCTTTATACTTTCAGCTTGTTCAGTGGCTGATTTGAATCTGGAGATAACATCAATTTCAAACGGCCAGTCGGCGAAGCGATCTCTGAAGCTTTCATAATGTTGCTGAGCTAAAAGGGTTGTAGGTACAAGCATGGCGACTTGCTTGTTGTTTTGGGCAGCGACGAAAGCAGCACGCATGGCGACTTCTGTTTTCCCGAAGCCAACATCACCACAGACTAACCTATCCATTGCTCGACCATTTTCCATATCATCAACCACTGCTGCTATTGCAGAGACTTGGTCAGGAGTTTCCTCAAACGGAAAGCTAGTTGCAAATTTTTCATATTCAGCGGGCTCGCACTCATAGATGAATCCTTTTTTTGCTTCCCTTTGTGAGTAAATATCTAGAAGCTCAACAGCTACATCATGAATCTTTTCGGCAGCTTTACGCTTTGTTTTCAGCCATTGGTCAGACCCTAAATGGTTGAGCGGTGCTCCATCTTGGTCAGCCCCACTGTAACGACTTATAAGATGCAGTGATGCCACCGGGACATATAGCTTTGCCGAGTTCGCGTATTCAAGAGAAAGGAATTCAGTGGCTTCACCATCGGTAATTATGGTTTCGAGCCCTCTATACCGACCGACACCATGATCAAGATGCACTACAGCATCGTTTATGTGGAGTTCTGTGAGGCTTTTAACAATAAAGTCTGTATTATTTTGCGATTGGCCTCGCCGACGACGCTGAGCCACTCGATTCCCGAATAGCTGTGCTTCGGTAATTAGTACTAATTGCTCTTCCTCCAGCCACATTCCTGCATCTAGAGGGGCAATACAAATTCCTATAGTCGCTTCGCTGATCAGAAAATTTTGCCAATGTTCGAAAGGGGTAGGGAGTATCTCAATTTGTCTAAACAGTTCTAGCATTGTTTCTCTACGTCCAGCAGATTCAGCGCAAAATAATATTCGACATTCTTGCTGTTTAATAAATTCCTGAACAGTGCTGAATGGCTGCTGAAGTTTAATGTTGCTGCTAAGGTCTGGTAGTGCTCGTGCCCCAAGGCTGGTGCTACTAGAGCTTTTTTTGAATTGGATTTGCGGAAACTGTTTTAATTGATTTAATACTGAGTCTGCTGACAAAAATACATCATTGGGATGGAGTATAGGTCGGTAGCGGTCAATCAGGCGATCTTCATAACGGTTTTCTATATCTTCCCAAAATTTGCTACCAGCTTCAGCTATTTGACCCACTCGGCAACAAATTGTTGATTCTGGTAGATAGTCAAACAGTGAATTTAGCTCATCGAAAAACAAAGACAAATAGTATTCTAACCCCGGCGAACTAATGCCATCGCTGACATCTTGATAGAGCGGGCATTGGCGTAAATCGATATCGAACTGTTCTTGAAAATTACTGCGAAATTTTGTGATACCAGCACTATCTAGAGGAAATTCTCTGCCAGGCAATAATTTTATTTCAGAAACTTGTTGATCAGAGCGCTGAGTTTCCGGATCAAAAATTCGTAGAGTTTCAATTTCGTTATCAAACAAATCGATTCTGTATGGAAGCCGACTACCCATCGGATAGATATCTATTATGGACCCCCGAACGGCAAATTCCCCATGTTGAAGAACCGCATCAACAGACTGGTAGCCGACCTTTACTAGCTCTCCACGAAAACCATCTATATTCAAAGTTTGCCCAATTGATAAATCCAAGCTGTTTGCCGAGACATATCTCTTCGGAGGCAGCTTGTGCATCAAGCTGCTTATAGATACTACTAAAATACCTCTTTTGAGTTGAGGTAAATGGAACAATGCGCTGAGCCGATCCGAGATTATGTCTTGGTGAGGCGAAAAATTATCATAGGGCAGCGTCTCCCAATCAGGAAGACTAAAAACGTCTAGATCTTGGTTGTTCGCACAAAAATATTTTAACTCGCGTTTGAATCGATCAACAGATGCATTGTCTTCACATAAAAGTAACAATGGCCCAGGGCAATAGGCAGCTGCATTAGCAATAGACAGACTTGTTGCGCTACCAAGGGCATCATCCCAATAGGCTACTTGGAGATTGTCACTGGGTAAGGGTGGATTAAAAATTTCAGACATTGAGTAAGCTGAGCGTGCGAGGCATATGCTGCTATTTGGCTTCGAGAAGTTTAATTGTATCCCATTTGGGTGTGGTCGGCTTGGAAGAAATCGTAGTTATCGCTAATGATAATTGTTCGCTAAGTTGCACAAGGATTCCTTTCGCAAGATAATGCTGCCCTTCTCAGGCCTAACAAATTCAAAAAGGAGACTTCGTGGATCGTCCAAGCATAGATGATTATTTTGGTGACTGGAAACAGCGAGAAGCGCTAGTGCAGGAAATGATTCCGGTAATAGGGCGGTTGTTCAGTCAAAGAAATGTCGGTATTTATATTTACGGTCGTCCTCTGCATAATCGTTCTGTAACTTTTATCATGAAGTCGCATCGATTTGTTAGGCAAATCGAACGAAACGAAATGTCCGAATTCGAGACCCACCCCGTATTGATAGCGGTGGCAAAGTTGGACCTTTGGCATTCTCAAATTGACCTCGGAAAGCTCACTGTCAGCTTTATGGAGCAGCTAGAAAGCAAAGGGGCTAATGCTCAAGATGTCGATGCTTTCGTTAGCGAAGAGCTAGATTATCTTGCTGGCGTTTCTGAGGCGCCAATTAAAAAACCCCAAGACGTTGTGCTTTATGGATTTGGTAGGATTGGTCGACTAATGGCTCGTTTGCTGGTAGAGCGGACCAGCACTCCAGATATAATGAGATTGCGAGCTATTGTAGTGCGCCCTGGCCAAGACGGGGATCTACAAAAGCGAGCGAGCTTATTTACCTCTGACTCCGTTCATGGTGCTTTTCAAGGCACTCTGCGAGTAGATGAAGAAAATAATTGCTTGATCGCAAATGGTAATGTGCTGAAAGTTATTTATGCCAATAGCCCGGAAGAAATTGATTACACGAAGTATGGGATTGATGATGCGCTGATTATTGATAATACCGGAAAGTGGAGAGATGAGGCAGGGCTGTCGCTGCACCTTCAATCAAATGGTGCAAGGAAGGTTCTATTAACGGCCCCAGGTAAAGGGGATCTAAAAAATATTGTCTACGGCATTAATGATGACCAAATGAATAGCGATGATAAAATTGTAACCGCAGCCTCATGCACTACAAACGCGATCGCGCCGGTTTTAAAAGTTGTAAATGACAAGTTTGGTATCAGTAATGGGCATGTTGAAACAGTTCACGCCTACACCAATGACCAAAATCTTATCGACAACTATCATAAAGGTAGTCGACGTGGTCGCAGTGCAGCGCTTAACATGGTGCTTACTGAAACTGGTGCAGCAAAAGCAGTAGTTAAGGCGATCCCAGAGCTAGAAGGAAAACTTACCGGAAACGCAATTCGAGTTCCGATCCCCAACGTTTCTATGGCAATCATGAATCTCACGCTTGAAAGGGAAACTAATAAAGAAGAGCTTAACGAGTACCTGCGGGACATAGCACTTCATTCAAAATTGCAGGATCAAATTAGTTACACTGAATCAGCAGATGCTGTTTCCAGTGATTTCGTTGGAACCCGAGAGGCGGGCATCGTTGATTCCAATGCTACTATCGTCAATGGTAGAAATTGCGTGTTGTATTTGTGGTACGACAATGAATTTGGCTACTGCTGCCAAGTTGGGCGTATGGTATATAAGATGGCTGGTGTCAATTTGAAACAATACCCCTTGGAAGAATGATTTGACTTTGAACAATATGTTTAATCACTGGATCGCGATTGCTTACTTTAATTGATTCCAACTAGCAGACTAGGCTATTAGCTTCTCCGGCTAAACCATATGCGAATTTTATTGCGTCATTACAGTTTTTCCGTTTTGTTGTTCCTTGTTTTCGTCGGGATTATACTTTCATATGCCGATGATGAGTTTGAATTATTTGAACTGTCTGGATTCACGATGGGTACTTCGTACAATATTCAATTGGTCGAAATGCCGCTCGATATGTCACAGGAACAAATAGCCCTTCAAGTTTCAGAGATTCTTGAAGAATTGGATAAGGGCATTTTTTCTACCTATGCAGTAGCGTCAGAACTGTCCAGACTAAATCGGTACGAGGTAAATTTACCTTTTACTGCATCTCGCGAAATGATCGAAGTTCTCTCTGAGGCGCAGGATGTTGGCCAGCTCTCCAACGGCGCCTTTGATGTGACCGTTGGTCCGTTAGTTAATCTTTGGGGGTTTGGTCCTTCAATAAGTGGCGACTTTGACGAGGTGCCGGAGCAGGATGCCTTGGATGAGGCGCTGGGAAAAATTGGTTATCAGCATATTGAAATCGATAAGGTTAATTTGGAAATTGTGAAGCTCTCTGAGATATCAATTGATTTGTCAGGCATCGCAAAGGGTTATGCAGTAGACGAATTAGCAGCTTACTTTGATGGTATGGGTGTAGATAACTACTTTCTCGAAATTGGTGGCGAATTAAAAATCAAAGGATACAAGCCGGGGAGGATAAGTTGGATGCCTGCGATAGAAGCGCCGCATGATACTAAAGTCCAAGTGTACGAGGTGTTTTATACCAAGGGTGAGTCAATAGCGGTCGCTGGCTCTGGGGACTACAGAAACTATTTTGAAGAGGGTGGGGTTCGCTACTCACATGAAATTGATCCTCGCACCGGCAGGCCAATCTCCCATACTTTAGCCGCCGCTTATGTCATAGACGAGTCAGCTGCTAGAGCGGATGCTTTAGCGACTGCGTTTATGATTCTAGGATTGGAGAAGTCGATCGAATTAGCGACGCGTGAAAACCAGGCGGCTTATTTCATTTTCGACGATGGTGATAATGGATTCTCAGCATCGATCACAGCAGAATTCAACCATTTCCTCGAAGCCCCGCGATAAGTGCTAGAAAACTGCGGTCTTCTCGCGTTTAGTTAATCGATCTAGGTAAGGCTTAAGCTAATTCTTCATTTCAAGATGTCGGATATTATTAGGCTTCATTGCTTTTGCAATCATGGGGTAGAGCGCTCCCACCAGTTTAGTAAATTACTTCCTCATAATGTTTTTTAACTATTCGACTCTGTTAGAAACTTATCGGAAAGCAACATTAAATGGCTTTGCGGAGTTGTCTATTTGCTCAATTTTGATCATAAAATAGCTAAATTCAAAGCACGTTTAGTCGGCGAGCAAGAGGAGTTAATATGAAGAGCTTAAACTTGTAAATTACCAAATTGCAAGAGGCCTCTCATCCACAAAAACACTTGCTATCGGGATCTGTTATGTGTAAATTTCCATCCGCCGTAAGTGGTGGAAAATGGGGCTTTTCCGTTGCACTGAAAGCAGCTGTGAATGTTACAAGAACACGTTGTTTAAAAAGGACTTGAGCGATTAAGTTTAAGATAGCCCGGATACTAAATGCAAGAGTTGCTAACTGCAGATGAGTTGACAGCAATTGTCCAAATTGACGCGTACCTGCGCCGATTGCGCGGAGTGGATTTTCTTAATGGGAAGTGACAGTCAGTTCTTGGCATTCTTTGCCAACGAGCATAATCGATTAGCTGATTATGCCGATGGTCTCACTGCCCCTGAAAATTACAAGAGTTGGTTGTTTTCCCTCGCAGTCAAGGTGTCGAATCCCGAATTTGAATAAGTTGAGACTCTAGAGTTAGCTTCTGGGGTCGTTATTCTTTGTGAAGGAGGATGGTATGCGCCGGTTTTGCCGGAGTGGTCTAGCATTAGGGATAGGATATTGCGCAAAGTTCGAAATTGTTAAGTGTGGTGATCGGAGTTTAGAGCTTGGAATTATCAAATGAATTTTTAGAAGGACTAAGACCGTTCCTTTTCTATTCTGCAGCGGTACTGGCGGTTGTTATCACGATGCTGGGCCTGTCCTTCTTCCTGGGTCAGAGAGTTTCGAGACCCGATAAAGATCTACCTTTTGAGTCCGGCATCGTTTCCGTTGGCTCGGCTCAGTTTCGTATATCTGTTCATTTTTATCTTACAGCAATACTTTTTATCATCTTTGATCTCGAAGTGGTGTTCTTGTTCGCCTGGGCCGTAGCCGTTCGCGAGGCAGGCTGGTTGGGATTTATCGAGATAAGTGTCTTCATTTTTATATTGATTGTTGCGCTATTTTACTTATGGAGAATTGGTGCTCTGGATTGGCGTACTCAGACCCAAAAACGTCAATTAGCAAACCTTGTTGGGCCGGGCGGTGTAACTAATAAGAAGGAATTCAAACTATGAATTGGGAATTACAAGCTGCCGACGAGGCGTCATCGACAAAACCGGGTGGCAGCCAGTTCGATGACTTCATACGTCGTAATGTAGTTATGACCAATTTAGAAGATATGGTGGCTTGGGGTCGAAAGAATTCTATCTGGCCCTTTAATTTTGGGCTTTCTTGCTGCTATGTCGAAATGGCTACTGCATTCACTTCGCGTCATGATTTGGCGAGATTTGGTGCTGAAGTTATCCGCGGGACGCCACGGCAGGCCGATATGATAGTTATTGCAGGGACTGTATTTCGAAAGATGGCTCCTGTGGTGAAGTTGCTCTATGACCAATTACTAGAGCCCAAGTGGGTTATATCTATGGGTTCTTGTGCTAATTCAGGTGGAATGTACGATATTTATTCTGTGGTGCAAGGTGTAGATAAATTTTTACCAGTAGATGTTTATGTCTCTGGTTGCCCTCCGCGGCCTGAAGCATTACTCCAAGGCTTAATCTTGTTGCAAGAGTCTATTGGTCGAGAAAGGCGCCCCTTAAGTTGGGTAATAAATGATCAGGGCATTATCCAGAAAGAAGCACATCCAGTTCAGCGCGAGGCTCGTCACGTTGAGAGGATAGCGGCGACTGAGCTCCGATCCCCTGATGATGTTTAACATTATAAAACAATAAGATATAGAACATACTTACAGTAATATATAAAATGAAAGCTGCGAAAAATGAAATTCAGTTAGACCCTCAAGCAGAAACGCTGATTTTTAGGCTGCGCCAGGATTTTGGCGAACGAGTGCTTGCAGAGCAGCTAACTTGTGATGGAATTCCGACGGTATGGGTCGATCGTCAGCATATTAAGGGGCTGTTACAGAGTCTAAAAAATGAAACACAGCCTAAATTCGAGATGCTGTTCGATATAACGGCAATTGATGAGCGGTTAAGGAGCAATCGAGATGGTCAGCCGCTCAGCGAGTTTACGGTGGTTTACCACCTTATGTCTTTTACGGGGAATTGCGATATCCGGGTCAAAGTGCCATTAATGGATCGTGACTTAAGTCTTCCGACCATCGTAGATATTTGGCCAAATGCGAATTGGTACGAGCGNGAAACCTGGGACATGTTCGGCATCCAGTTCGATGGCCATCCAAATTTATACCGAATAGTGCTTCCGCCTACTTGGAAAGGTCACGCGCTGCGCAAGGAGCACCCAGCTCGAGCGACTGAAATGGAACCTTTTTCACTGGATCAAGAAGCCGGTGATATCGAACAGGAGGCGCTAAAGTTCAATCCCGAAGAATGGGGCATGCAGCGAGAATCTGAAAATTCTGAATTTATGTTCTTAAATCTTGGGCCAAACCACCCTAGTGTCCACGGTGCATTTCGCATAGCTTTGCAGCTGGACGGTGAAATCCTTGTGGATGCTGTGCCTGATATTGGATATCACCATCGTGGTGCTGAGAAGATGGGTGAGCGTCAATCTTGGCACACTTTTATTCCTTACACAGACCGAATCGACTATCTGGGTGGGGTGCTGAATAACCTGCCGTATGTGATGGCCGTCGAGAAAATGGCTGGCATTCAAGTGCCTGAGCGGGTGAAAGTTATACGCATCATGCTCTCTGAGATGTTCCGAATTTGTAGTCATTTGCTGTTCTATGGGACTTTTGCTCAGGACGTCGGCCAGCTCTCACCAATTTTTTACATGTTTGTTGAGCGTGAGCGCATCTTCAATATTATTGAATCAATTTGCGGTGCGCGCATGCATCCTGGTTGGTTTCGTATTGGCGGCGTTGCTCAAGATCTTCCAAATGGCTGGGAAACTCGCGTTCAAGATATTCTAGATTTTATGCCGGCTCGTTTGGATGAATATGACAGCATGGTAATGAATAACGGTATTCTTAAACGAAGAACACAAGGCATTGGAGCTTATGACACTCAAACAGCTTTTGATTGGGGTGTTACAGGGGCAGGACTCCGGGCTACTGGCCTTGAATGGGATTNTAGAAAGCAGCGACCTTACAGTGGTTACGAGAACTTTGAGTTCGATGTGCCGATAGCGGTGAATGGTGATTGTTATGATCGCTGTGCAGTGCGTGTTGAAGAAATGCGGCAGAGCCTGCGTATAATTAAGCAATGTTTGGATAATATGCCGTCTGGGCACTACAAATCTGACCATTCTCTTACGACACCTCCCCGTAAAGAAAATACTATGCAAGATATTGAAACCTTAATTAACCACTTTTTGAGCGTTAGTTGGGGTCCGGTTATTCCTCCAAACGAAGTTACTGTCGCCGTAGAAGCCACGAAGGGGATCAATAGCTACTATTTGGTAAGTGATGGAAGTACTAATTCATATCGAACCCGAATAAGAACACCTTCTTTCGCTCACTTACAGATGATACCAACTATGAGCCGCGGATTTATGGTGCCTGATTTAATAGCAATTATTGCCAGTATCGATTTTGTAATGGCAGATGTTGATCGATGAGTATTGAAACGAAATGAGCAAAAATGTCATAGCCAGTTCAGCAGTGCGCGCTAGGAAATTAAGCGCGGATGAGATCGCTGAAATAGAACATGAAATGAAACTGTATCCAGACAAGCGGGCTGTGGGTCTGGAAGCGCTAAAGATTGTGCAAAAGTATCAGGGCTGGGTATCTGATGAAAGTCTTTTAGCCATAGCGAAGTATCTTAATATACCTATAGCTGATCTGGAGGGCGTGGCAACTTTTTTTAATCTGGTTTATCGCCACCCAGTTGGTAAAAACGTCATCTTGTTTTGCAATAGCGTTAGCTGCTGGATCATGGGCTGTGATGGCTTGCGCGAGCATATAAAGAAACAAGTTGGCATCGATTTCGGGGAGACCAGTGAAGATGAGGAATTTACAATGATCCCTGTCCCTTGTTTAGGTGATTGTGATCGAGCGCCAGTAATGATGGTGGGTTCTGACTTACATCGAAATTTAACATCAGAAAAAATTGACCAGATAATTTCTGGATATCGTAATAAGTAAATTTACAAACATTTAAAATGTCAAGCTTAAGACATTTAGTTTAAGAAACTTAAAAGGTAAGTAGAGAGAAAGTGGTAAATAACCCCCTAACAAAAAACATCGACATGTCACGTCCTGCTAAAGACATCGCCGGCTATGAAGCTGCAGATGGCTACCAAAGTATTCATGCGATCGCAAAAGGCCATGCGCCTGAAGATGTTTTACAATTGGTTAAAGATTCTGGTTTAAAAGGGAGGGGCGGCGCTGGATTCCCAACTGGGTTGAAGTGGAGTTTTGTTCCTCAAGGTGAAAACACACCGGCCCAAAAGTACTTAGTGGTAAATGCCGATGAAATGGAGCCAGGTACATTTAAAGATCGTTTGCTGATGGAGGGTGACCCGCACCTTTTGCTTGAAGGGATGGTCATCGCAGCTTATGCGATAAGAGCGAGCAAGGCTTACATATTTCTTCGTGGCGAATATACAGTTTCAGAGCGGGCGCTAAATATAGCTATAAAAGAAGCTTACGAACGCGGATTTTTAGGGAAGAATATTCTTGGAACTGGTTTTGATCTAGATATCATTTTACACACCAGTGCCGGTCGCTATATCTGCGGCGAAGAAACAGCCTTACTTAATGCACTAGAAGGCAAGCGAGCGAACCCTAGGGCAAAGCCACCGTTTCCCCAAGTGAGCGGTCTTTGGGGTAAGCCAACAATTGTTAACAATGTGGAAACCATTTGTAATTTGCCAGGCATACTTACTTATGGGATCGAATGGTATCAGAGCCTAAGTAAGGGGGCTGATCATGGAACCAAGCTATTCGGTGTAAGTGGCAAAGTAAAGAGCCCGGGTTGCTGGGAGCTTCCTTTGGGCACACCAATACGAGACCTTATAGAAGGCCATGCCGAAGGTATGCAGAATGGATTGGAGCTGCGGGCGTTTTTGCCAGGTGGCGGCTCGACAGATTTTATGTCGCCTGAACATCTTGACCTTAAGTTGGATTATGACGAGATCGCCAAAGCTGGCAGTCGGCTCGCAACCGGCACTATGATAATTTTGGATGACAAGACATGTCCAGTTGGCATGATAGGCAATTTAATGAGATTTTTTTCTCACGAATCTTGTGGGTTCTGCACTCCTTGCCGAGATGGTTTGCCTTGGGTTGATGAAATTTTTCAGGGCTTTGAAAATGGCTTAGGCAATGAAAAAGACTTACAAATATTGCATGAACATGTTGATTATTTGGGGCCTGGTCGCACATTTTGTGCGTTAGCGCCCGGCGCAACAGCACCACTTGGCAGTGGGTTAAAACTATTTAAAGAAGATTTTGAGCAGCATATTATAAAGAAGCGCTGCCCCTATAAGCTTTGAGCTAACTACTAATTAAGGCCGCATAACCGGTTTGGAGTTTTAAATGGCGAAAATTGTTATTGATGGGGTGAGTTACGAAGTAAATCCCGATAACAATCTGTTACAGGAATGCCTGTCGCAGAGTCTAGATTTGCCTTACTTTTGCTGGCATCCATGTATGGGTTCGGTGGGGGCTTGCCGTCAATGCGCTGTAAAACAGTATCGCGACGAAGAAGACAAAGATGGCATTCTAGTGATGGCATGCATGACGCCGGCTACTGATGGTGCGATAATTTCTATTGAAGATGATGGGGCTAAGTCATTCCGATCAAGCGTGATTGAAAGCTTGATGATTAGTCACCCTCATGACTGTCCCGTTTGTGAAGAGGGCGGCGAATGTCATTTGCAAGATATGACGCTGATGTCTGGTCACAACTATCGGCGTTACGACAAGAAGAAAGTAACGCATCTGAATCAATATCTCGGTCCTTTCATCAATCATGAAATGAACCGCTGCATAACCTGCTATCGATGTGTGCGTTATTACGATGAATACGCTGGCGGCACAGACCTATCTGCGCAAGCGGCTCATCATCACACTTATTTTGGTCGTCACGAAGATGGTGTATTGGAAAGTGAATTTAGTGGGAATCTCGTTGAGGTTTGTCCTACTGGAGTCTTCACCGATAAGTCTTTCTCAGAAAACTATACTCGGAAATGGGATTTACAAGTAGCACCATCGATATGCACTGGGTGCGCGGTTGGTTGTAATACAACTCCGGGTGAGCGGTATGGAAGTTTGCGTCGGATTGTTAATCGTTACAACAGCGAAGTTAATGGCTATTTCCTTTGTGATAGAGGCCGTTTTGGGTTCGATTATGTAAACAATGGCGACAGGTTGAAAGAAGCAGTTAAGCAAATAGATGGTAATGAAGAAGTTCAATCCAAAGAGAAAATTCGTGAAGTGCTTACAGGAATTTCTAATGGTGCCACCATTGGTATTGGATCACCTAGGGCAAGCAATGAAGCNAATTTCGCCTTGCGGTGTTTTGTTGGGGATGAAAATTTTTATTCTGGCATGTCGGATTCGGAGCATGAACTCTCTCAATTGGTGTTGGGTCTTAATAGGGATCCAAGTTTTCAAACACCAAGTGTTAGAGAAATTGAAAAAGCGGATGCGATTATTATTTTGGGTGAAGATGTTACCAACGTAGCTCCTCGTATTGCTCTAGCCCTCCGTCAATCCGTGCGCAATAAGGCGTTAGACCTCGCAAAAGACTGCAATATTCCTGCTTGGCAAGATGCGGCGGTGCGTGAATTGGCTCAACACGAGAGAAGTCCCCTATGCGTTCTCAGCAGTTATGTAAGCAGATTGGATGACATCGCTTCAGATTCTTTTATCGATTCCTCCGTAAATTTGGCTAATATTGCTTATGCGATAGCTAATAAGATTGTTAATTCAGCCCCGGCTGTCGCTGACGTAGCGGCGGAACACAATGATGTTATTGACCGAGTTGCTCAGCAGCTATCTGCGGCGAAGAACCCATTAGTCATTGCTGGTACCAGTTCGGATAATGCTGATTTGATTAAAGCAGCGGCTAATATAGCGAGAGCTCTAGCTAGGGAAAACGGAACCAATCTTTGTTTGCTAGTACCAGAAGTTAATAGTCTTGGTGTTTCTTTGCTGAGTGGAACAAAGAATAATTTAAGCTCTGCTTTCGAGCGTATTCAAAACGGCTCTGTCAGTAGTGCAATCATTGTAGAAAATGACCTGTACCGGCGTGCGAGCCATAATGAAGTCGATTCAGTTTTGGATAAGCTTAGCAACCTTATAGTGATGGATCAGTTACCAAATGCTACGACTGCTAAGGCGAATTATGTACTTCCTAGTACGGCTTTCTCAGAACATGAAGCTACTTTTGTAAACTATGAAGGTAGAGCGCAATTAAGTTTTCAAGTGCATCGAAATCAGAGCAATGCTCAATCAGCTTGGCGATGGCTAAGCGATGCCGAAGATGGCGACGTAGACGCTCTGGTTAATCGTTGTGCTGCAGAAGCTAAGGGTTTCGATAAGCTGGGTAATTTATTGCCAGATCCAGAAGAATTTATTGCCGGGATGAAGATACCGCGGCAATCTCATCGCTATAGCGGGCGAACCGCAATGAAAGCCAATCTTAATGTACATGAGCCTAAACAAGAGGAAGACAGTGAATCAGTTATGTCCTTCTCAATGGAAGGAATTTCTTCGCAGAAGGACGCTAGTATTCTCGCCTCAAGTTGGTCGCCCCAATGGAATTCGAACCAATCTATTAGTAAATTTCAAGAAGAAGTGAATGGTGAGTTAAAGCAAGGTCACACAGGGGCAATGTTAATTGCGCGTTCCGACACTGCTGGTAGTTATTTTCCCCCGCCAACTATCGAATCAACAAATAAACTTCAGCTTGCATTGGCATATCAAATATTTGGTAGCGACGAGCTAAGCGCTCAATCTACGGTTATTCAAGAACGTATGACTGACGCATATGTCAGCATTGCTCCAGTGGATGCTGAAGCAAGAGATATTAAACAAGGTGACATGGTGCAACTCGGAGATTCTTCGGCAAAGGCTATAGCCTGTATTCGCAGTCGAATTAAGCCGGGCACCATTGCAGTATATTGTGGAGATAATCAGATTGACTCTCATGCGCTTGCAGCAAATATAGAAATTTTAAAATCTGAAGATTCCAATACTGGCGACGGTAAAGGGCTATCAGGACTTATCGTCAGCGATTTGCTTGAGGAGGAATACTAGTCCATGGTTTTTGAAATTGGATCGGGCATAACTATTGCGGCAATACTGGGCGGGGTGATTGTAGTCGCGGCAATGTTGATCTGGGTAGAAAGGCGTCTTTTAAGTCTTTGGCAAGAACGTCTGGGGCCAAATCGAGTCGGTTGGTTCGGCTTGCTTCAAGTTGTTGCAGACATGATCAAAATCTTTACTAAAGAAGACTGGATACCACCTTTTGCTGATCGATTTACCTTCGTATTAGCCCCGGCAATTATTATGACGGTAATTTTGCTGAGTTTTGGTGTAATTCCCTTCGCGCCTAATATAGGAGTTATCGATTCGAACCTTGGAGTGCTTTTTGTGTTAGCAATGGCATCTCTGGGTGCCTATAGCGTAATGCTTGCTGGGCTTGCTTCGGACAATAAGTATGCCTTGCTTGGGGCGCTTCGAGCTGCCGCTCAAATGATAAGCTATGAAGTGTTCATGGGAATTTCACTTCTGGGCGTGGTTGCCCTTGCTGGAAGCTTTAATCTAAGGGAAATCGTCTTATCGCAAGCAGAAGGTTGGTATGTGATACCTCAATTTATAGGCTTTATTATTTTCCTTATCGCCGGCATAGCAGAAAGTCATAGATTACCTTTTGATATTCCAGAAGCGGAACAAGAAATTTGTGCCGGTTATCACACAGAATATTCTGGGATGAAATTCGGTATGTTTTTCGTCGGTGAATATTTGGGTCTAGTACTAATTTCATCACTAATAACAGTGTTGTTCTTTGGAGGATGGATGGGCGCATCTTTTCTTCCTCCAATAATTTGGTTTTCGATCAAGGCGGGTGGATTTATCGCTTTCTTTATCTTATTACGTGCGGCAATTCCACGACCACGTTACGACCAGTTGATGACCTATGGCTGGTTGTTCTTATTACCAGTCTCGCTGTTGAATTTACTGATCACCGGCGCAATTATTTTGAGTGCTCAATAATGTTCGAACTCATTAAAGATACTTTAACAAGCCAGGTTGTAACTCTTTGGAAAGTATTCACACATGCTTTCGTTAAAGCTGACACGGTGGAATATCCAGATCAACAGCCTTATATGTTTCCGCGCTGGCGTGGGAGGATAATTTTAAGTCGTGATCCTGATGGTGAAGAGCGTTGTGTAGCATGTAATCTTTGTGCTGTTGCCTGCCCTGTGGACTGTATAGCATTGCAAAAAACCGAAGATGAAGAAGGGCGCTGGTATCCAGAATTTTTCCGAATTAATTTTTCGCGCTGCATCATGTGTGGTTTCTGTGAAGAAGCTTGCCCGACTAATGCGATTCAATTAACTCCTGACTTTGAAATGGCTGAATATGTACGGCAGGACATGNTGTGGGAGAAAGAAGATTTGTTAATCGATGGCACTGGCAAATATCATGATTACAATTTTTACCGAGTGGCCGGCAAGAAAATTGGAGGCAAAGATAAGGGTGAAGCTTTGAATGAAGCTAAGCCCGTAGATGTTAGGAGTTTGATGCCGTGATTATTTTATTCTACATAGCTGCAGCGATTGCTGTGATTTCGACAGTCTGCGTAATACTGCAGAGTAATATCGTTCACGCATTAATTTATTTAATTACTTCGTTGCTATCGGTTGCAGTGATCTTTTACGTATTAGGTGCACCATTTGCCGCAATGCTCGAGGCGATCGTCTATGCCGGCGCCATCATGGTGTTGTTTTTATTTGTGATAATGATGCTCAATTTAGGGCAACACACGAGAGACCAAGAGAAAAGCTGGCTGACATCAAAAGTTTGGATTGCCCCTTCAATTATGTCAGGAATTTTATTAGTCCAATTACTGAACGTATTAAGCGAACTTGATCACGATGTTGAGTTGATCAGGGTTGGTGTGCTCGAAGTCAGTGCGCTGCTATTCGGTCCTTATGTTCTCGCTGTTGAATTGGCATCCATTCTTCTGCTTGCCGGATTAGTGTCAGCTTACCACTTGGCAAAAAAATAGAGGGTTAACAAAGAAATGCAGTCCATACCAATAGAGCATGGTTTGATCCTGGCGGGAATACTTTTCTCCCTGGGTTTGATCGGTGTGCTCACGAGGCGCAACGTCGTCTTTGTATTGATGTCATTAGAAATTATGCTAAATGCTAGTGGATTAGCATTCATAGTTGCTGCTTCTAGGTGGGGGCATGCAGAAGGGCAGATTATGTTCTTGATGATTTTAACCTTAGCCGCCGCCGAAGTGGCAGTGGGGTTAGGGTTGATCATTCAAATGTATAGGCGGTTCAATACAGTAGACATCAATGTACTTAGCAAGATGAAAGGGTAGGGGTAGGAATATAGTGTGTTAGATTTAATTTGGTTGCTTCCTACTTTTCCTTTCCTAGGCTTTTTGAGTCTAGTGCTCACGGGCGGCTCCCTCCCTAAAAAGATAGTTGCCGTGATAGGTGCAGGTTCCATCGGTTTGTCGTTTCTTGTTGCAGCCATCATAGCAGCACAGTTTCTCGCCATTGGTGAGGCACACTTCATTAAGGAAGTTTGGGTATGGATGTCAGTAGGGAGTTTCTCTCCTGGCTTTACTTTTTACCTCGACGGCCTGTCTTTAGTAATGATGCTAGTTATTACTGGGATTGGATTTCTGATTCACTTGTATTCCGTCGGTTTTATGCTTGATGACCCAAGTTATAGCAGATTCTTTTCCTATATGAATTTGTTTGTGGCATCGATGCTGATGCTGGTATTGGCAGATAATCTGGTCCTGCTTTATCTAGGCTGGGAAGGCGTTGGCCTCTGTAGCTACTTGTTAATCGGGTTTTGGTATGAAAACCCCGCTAATGGTTACGCCGCCAGAAAAGCATTCGTTACCACGAGAGTAGGCGATACCTCGATGGCTATTGGCTTATTCTTGTTGTTTGCTCAATTAGGCACTCTCAATATCCAAGACATGCTACACGCGGCTGAAGCACAATGGGCTGTTGGGTC
>JGI26060J43896_10000181_pt1 | contig 22112 bp, 30 predicted proteins | sample MarorgKNORR_S2LV_6_FD_43896 | JGI IMG/M metagenome (IMG submission 43896) | reverse complement strand
CCTGGTGGAAGGCTGACCAGCTGACCCACACAGTGGCTACGGCCGGACCGCCGTGCCAAGGTGAGAGCCTCAGCGTCCCGCAGGATCTGAGTACCAGTGAGCCTCGACGACTTCCCACGCATCCCCCTGTTATTCGGCCCGTCGCCGATCCACCTGGCAGCCCGGACCGAGGGGATGATCACGGATCCGGTCTACGAGGGTAAGTCGATGGCCGGCCTGATTGACCTGGTCCGGAGTGGCTCTATCCCACCTGGCTCAAAGGTCCTGTATGCGCACCTCGGCGGACAGCCCGCACTACCCGCGTATGCCGGAGCGCCGGGACTCGGCTAGGTGTAACTAACGGGTTCCTGGTATCCGGCGGTATCAGGTACGCAGCAGGCGCTCGATGGCCGTGACGGCCTCTTCGATCTTGGCGTCGCCAGCGTCTCCATCCTTCTCGACGGCTCCCCGGACGCAGTGCCGGATGTGCTCATCCAGGAGGCCCACCCCGACCCCCTGCAGGGCCTTGGTGACCGACGAGATCTGGGTGAGGACGTCGATGCAGTAGGTGTCCTCGTCGATGAGACGCTGGAGGCCACGGACCTGGCCCTCGATCCGTCGCAGCCGGGTGAGGTAGTCGTCCTTGGAGAGNGAGTAGCCGTAGGTAGGGATAGGGGGTACCCTATCATCCATGGAACCCAAAGGCACACAGGGATGACCAGGACGGTCGAGCTCCCGATCGGGGGCATGACCTGCGCTGCCTGCGCCACCCGAATCGGTCGCGGCCTGAACGGGCTGGAAGGCGTGGACGAAGCCAACGTCAACTACGCCACGGCCCGGGCCGTCGTGTCATACGACCCCGACTCCGTGGACCCGGCCACNTTCGACACGGCCATCCGGAACCTCGGCTACTCGGTCGCCGCTGATGGTGCCGACGAGGGCNCCGCCGAGGAGGACCTGGCGGANCTGGGCCGTCGCCTTGTCGTCGCCTTCGTCCTCTCGGTTCCGGCCATGTTGGTCTCGATGGTGCCGGCGTTGCGGTTCGGAGGATGGGAGTGGGTGGTGGCCGCGCTCACCACCCCGGTGGTCTGGTGGGTCGGCTGGCCGTTCCATCGGGTCGCGCTGCGAAACCTCCGCCACGGGTCCACCACTATGGACACCCTCGTGTCGATGGGTACGGGGGCTGCATGGACCTGGTCCGCCGTCACCCTCCTCGCCGTCGACGACGGGCACGTCTACTTCGAGACGGCCGCGGTCATCGTCACGCTGGTTCTCCTCGGCCGGTGGTTCGAGGCCCGTGCCAGGCGCAGGTCTGGAGACGACATCAGGGCACTCGCCGGCCTCGGCGCCAGCACCGCACTGCTGGAGGATGGCTCCACGGTCGCCATCGAGGCCATCGAGGTAGGCATGAGGCTCATGGTGCGACCGGGCGGGAAGATCCCCGTCGACGGCGTGGTCGTGGACGGGGCCAGCCACGTGGATGCCTCCATGATCACCGGCGAACCCGTGCCCGTCCCCGTGGGCGTACGCGACGAGGTGATCGGAGCAACTATCAACGGCAACGGCTCGATCACCATCGAGGCCCTCAGGGTCGGCAACGAGACGAAGCTGGCCCAGATAAAGCGCCTCGTGGACGAGGCGCAGGCATCCACCGCCCCCGTACAACGACTCGCCGACCGCGTCTCGGCCGTCTTCGTCCCCACGGCGCTCGGAATCGCCGCCGTGACACTGATCGGCTGGCTCGTGGCCGGACAGCCGGCGACCGAGGCCTTCACCGCGGCGGTGGCCGTGCTGATCATCGCCTGCCCCTGTGCCCTGGGCCTCGCCACCCCAACCGCGATCATGGTCGGCACGGGTCGTGGCGCATCCCTGGGCGTGATCATCAAGGGTGGCGAGGTCCTCGAAGCGACCCGCCAGATCGACCATGTAGTCGTCGACAAGACCGGCACCATCACCGAGGGCCGGATGGAGCTGATCTCGGTCACGGCGGCACCCGGGACGGACCGCAGCAAGGTGCTGCAGCGGGCCGCCTCGGTCGAGTCGCGCTCGGAGCACCCCGTGGGAGAGGCGATCGTCGCCGCGGCACCGGACCTCGAGCCGGTCTCCGGGTTCGAGAACCTCCCGGGGCTGGGAGCCCGTGCCAGGGTCGACGGTGTCGAGGTGGTCGTCGGACGCAGGCAGATGTTCGACGAGGTCCCGGAGGACCTCGCGGCGACCATGGCCGAGGCTGAGGAGGCCGGCGGCACGGCGGTCATGGCCGGCTGGAACGGCAGGGCCCACGGGGTCCTAGTGGTAGCGGACCGGATCAGGCCGACAAGCGCCGAGGCGGTCGCCGCATTCCGGGAGCTCGGCCTGGAGGTGACCCTGCTGACCGGCGACAACGCCGGAACGGCCCGGACCGTGGCGGCGGCGGTCGGAATCCACCGGGTGGTCGCCGAGGTCATGCCGGAGGACAAGGACGCCGAGATCCAGCGCCTCCAGGCCCAGGGCCACGTCGTGGCGATGGTCGGTGACGGCATCAACGACGCACCGGCCCTGGCGCGCGCTGAGCTGGGCATCGCTGTGGGCACGGGGACCGACGTGGCGATCGAGACCTCGGACCTCACGATCGTCTCGGGCGACCTGAGGGCCGTGGCCGATGCGATAGCCCTCTCACGACGGACGCTCTCGACCATCAAGAGCAACCTCTTCTGGGCCTTCGCCTACAACACCGCGGCGATCCCGCTGGCCGCCCTCGGCATCCTGGACCCGATGATCGCCGCCGGGGCGATGGGGTTCTCCTCGGTGTTCGTGGTCACGAACTCGCTACGGCTGCGCCGGTTCAGCGGCTACCGGCGCGCAACGGTGATGCCTGACATGGATTCGATGGCAGGCAGCGAAAGGACGACCACATGACGAGCCGGGTGTTCGACGTTCCCGACATCTCCTGCGACCACTGCAAGAGAGCGATAGAGGAGGCGGTTTCGGCAGTTTCGGAGGTCGACTCAGTCGTCGTCACGGTGGACCGACGAGTGGTCGAGGTCGCCGGTGTCGCTTCGGATGACGCCGTCATCGCCGCCATCCAGCTGGCTGGATACGAGGTCGCACAGGGCTCCTGACCGTCGACGATGGCATGGACGGTGAACGACCCCTACTGTCGCCCCGAGATGATCCGATGACCGAACCGATTCATAGTGGCCGTGCCCTCCATGGGGAGCGGCGGCGGACGGCGCGACGGACCACGCGCTCCAGTCATGTGCTCATCACCGCAGTGGCCATCCTCGTCGTCGGAGGGTTCCTCCTCACAGGCTGTGGCTCCGAATCGACCACCACCGGACATGGCGCCGCCCATAGTGCAGACGATGTCGCGCCTGACCTCCGGCTCACCACCATCGATGGTGAGCGGATCGCCCTGGGCGACTACCTGGGCCAACCGGTCGCCGTCATATTCATGCACAGCTATTGACCGACCTGCACCGCCAGCGCCCCCGAGTTACGGGCGGCCTACGAAAACCACCGGGAGGAAGGATTCACGGTCCTCTCGGTGAGCATCCGGGAGAGCGACCAGGTGATCAGGGACTTCATCTCCCGCCACGACCTGACCTACCCGTTCCTGATGGACCGGGACGGCAGCGCCAGCCTCGACTTCGAGGTGACGAGCACGCCGACGACCTTCTTCATCGGCCCTGACGGAACGATCCTCGATACCAAGGCCGGGATGGTCTCCCAGGACTGGCTGGAACGCCTGATCATCGAATCCACAGACACGTAGACACCTAGGCGCCGGGCGACGTGGCGCTGTGGTCAGTCCGCGAGCGGCCGGATGCCGCCAGGGAACGGACCTGAGGCGTCGAGGTGCTGGACGACCAGACCGAGGCGCTCGATCATCCCGAGGCTGTCCTCCAAGTGACCTGTGTGATCCGAGCCACAGCCGCACAGGGCAACCAGGCCCTCGACCATGGCCTCCATCGACTCGACCTGATCGGGCCGTAGACGGGCACCGGCGATGGCCGCCGCCCCCTCGGCGGCCAGACTGGTGGAAGCGGCAGCGCCAACACCTCGGCTGGCACCGGTCACCAGGACGACACGGCCCCCGAATCGCTTCGACATGCTCCCGAAGGTCGCGACTCCGCCTTTCCGACGCCCAGCGGCAGCCCCTACTGTCCGGGCATGTTCAACCTGACGGGACGAACCGCTCTGGTCACCGGGGCCGGGCAGAACATCGGCGCGGGCATCGCCAGGGCACTGGGGGCGGCGGGCGCCACCGTGCTGGTCAACGACCTCCGCTCCGAGCGGGCCGACGAGGTCGTCGAGGCCCTCCTGGCCGACGGAGTGGCCGCTGTGTCAGTGCCGTTCGACGTGACCGATCGGGCCGCCATCGATTCGGCAGTCGCCGGAACGGGCCCCATCGACGTGCTGGTCAACAACGCCGGCAACGGTGGCGCCGAGGCGATGCGGCCCAGGCGGTTCACCGACACCGGCCCGGACGACTGGCTGGGGCCGATGGAGGTCAACCTGCACGGGGTCCTGCACTGCTGCCACGCCGTGCTGCCCGGAATGGTCGAGCGGGGCCACGGGCGGATCATCACCATCTCGTCGGCCGCAGGCACCCACGGGGTGGGCATGGGCTTCGTCCCCTACTCGGTGGGCAAGGGCGGCTCGCTGAGCCTCATGCGCAGCCTGGCCCTCGAACACGGGCGGGACGGCATCACAGCGAACTCGGTGGCCCTCGGGATCATGGACTCGGTCCGGGCCGAGACGGCCGCCGCCCTCACGAAGAGGATCCCGGTCGGCAGGCTGGGATCACCTGACGATGTCGGTGCAGCCTGCCTGTGGCTGGCATCGGACGAGGCCGGCTGGATCACCGGCCAGACGATCGGCCTGAACGGCGGTGCCTTCACGTCGTGAGCAGGCCCAGTGCTACCGTCTTCGGCGACTAGGGGGTTTCAGCTTGTCGGGCGCAGACAACTCGATCTTCTCGCCCGCCCGATACGTCGCCACTCGTGCGCCGATCGAGGACGCCGCGCCCCTGCCGCCTGACGTCTATTTTTCTCAGGAGTGGTACGACCGCGAGATTGAGACAATTTTCCGGAAGCGTTGGCTCGTCGCTACTCGCGAAGAAGAGATTCCGAATCCGGGCGACTACGTGCGGTTGGACATCGTGGGTGAACCGTTGTTGATCGTCCGCGATGACGAAGGCCAGATTCGGGCTCTGTCGGCGTCCTGTCGCCATCGCGGTTCGGAGTTGATGACTGGCCATGGGAACTGCCGCAAGATCGTTTGTCCCTATCACGCGTGGACCTACTCGCTTGAAGGGAAGTTGCTTGGGACGCCGTCAATGAAGGATGCACGGGAATTTGACAAGTCAGATCACAATCTTCCCAGCGTGCGTGCAGAAACCTGGGGTGGCTTCGTATTCATCAATCTTGACCCTGATGCCGTTTCACTGATGGAGTCGCTCGGCGGACTCGTTGACCGCCTGGCTAGTTATCGACTCCAAGAGATGAAGGTCACCAAAAAGTGGGAGAACCGGTTCAACGCGAACTGGAAGATCTGGGTGGAGAACTCCCGGGAGGGCTACCACGTACCGACCGTGCACCGCGGATCGCTCGACACCTTCTACCCCGGTGCCGTTCGAACCGCCTTTCAAGCTGGGGGCGAGCCAATGGTGTACGCGATCAACAGTAGCGACATCGAAAACGGCCTCTACGTCCCCCGCAACCACACCCTGCCCTTTGTTGAGGGCCTCTCAACCCAAGACAACGAGAGCACCCACTTCATAATCCATTACCCGCACCTCCTCTTGAACGTTCCTCCCGACCGGATCACGTTTCACCAGTACTTTCCAGAGGGGCCCGAATGGACACGGATTGTCTCGTGGTGTTGCTTCCCACAGTCCACGATCGACCTACCCGAGTTCGAGACGGAAGTTGAGGAGAAGTACTACCCGTCGATGGAGGTGTTTCTCGCCGAAGACAAGGGCGTGTGCGAGATCGTTCACCGAGGCATCGGCGGGCAACTCGCCAAGTTGTCGCGGTACTCGCCGACAGAGGAACGCACCGTTCACGAGTTCTCCAACTACGTGCTCGACCATGTTCTCGGCCCGACGAACAGCCACTGACAGGGTGATGCAGTGACCACCCGCGAGAACATCTCCATATCCAACGTCACCGAACCAGCTGATCCACGGGCGGGGTCACAGTGCATCCGCAAGGGGAACTTGTTGTTCATTTCCGGCCAGATCGCCCTCGACAACGGAGAACTGGTTGGACCCAACGACCCGCTTGAGCAGTGCCGCCAGTGCCTTCGACATATCGAAAGTTACGTCTCTACAGCCGGTGGGACGCTCGATGACGTGGTGTCGCTCGACATCTTCCTCGCCGATATCCGATACCGACCGGCCGCAGGCCAAGCCCGGGCAGAGTTCTTCAACGAGCCCGGCCCCAGCGCCACGGTTGTGGGCGGGGTTGACCTCGCCTTTGAGGGACTCCTGGTGGAGATCAGCGCTCAGGCGGTCCTGTCCTGACTGCAAAGAAGGTTGGGCAGGCTCAGACTGTTCTGGGGCCGGTTGAAGCCACAGATCTCGGTATCACTCTGGCTCACGACCATGTCCTGATGGACGGCTCGTTCATGTATGTCGATCCACCAGCCAGTGTCGATCAGCATCTCGCCAACGAGGAGATCACACTCGATAACCGAGGCTGGGTCGCGTATCACTGGACGTCAAGTCGTCACAACGTGCATCTCGATTCCGAGGATGTGGCAACCGCAGAGTTGCACCGGTTCATCGCTGCTGGCGGACGCACCGTCGTGGACCCCACCAACAAGGGCCTTGGCCGCGATCCGGGGCCCCTTGTCCGCATAGCGAAAGCAACAGGTGCCCACATCATCGTGGGCTCCGGCTACTACCTGGGCGGCACACACCCTGACGACATGAGCGACCGGGCGACGGACTCAATCGCGGATGAGATCGTGGCCGACATCCAAGTCGGGATCGACAACACCGATGTGAAGGCTGGACTGATTGGTGAGATCGGCTGCACCTACCCCTGGCTGCCCAACGAGAAGAAGAGCCTCCGGGCCGCAGTAGCCGCTCAAGTCGAGACCGGAGCACCCCTAATGGTTCATCCCGGCCGTGATCCGATGTCGCCCGTCGAGATCGTGGAGATCGTGGATCAGGAAGGTGGCGACCTCAACCGCACGATCATCTGTCACATTGACCGCACCTGCACCAATCGGTCCTGGCTCAGCGACCTGGCGGCAACCGGCTGCTATTTGGAATACGACCTATTTGGCAACGAGAGCTCGTGGTACCCACCCAACCCTGAAGTCGACATGCCCTCTGACGCCGAGCGAATGGATGTCGTGCTCTGGCACTTTGAACAGGGTCTGGAGGACAAGGTGCTCTTATCACACGACATCGCCACCAAGCATCGGCTTCACGCCTACGGAGGGCTCGGATACGACCATCTGCTCACCAACGTCGTACCCCGCTTGCGNCAGCGCGGTTTGTCCGAGGCTGACGTCAGCACCTTGATTATCGACAACCCGGCTCGGATCTTCGGCTTCTAGGTCGGCGGGTAGTGGCCGCAGACCGAAAAGCAAAGCTCAAACCGGCGCTGCGAGTAGCCCGCTGTACCCTGACCGTCGGTGGTCGACCGAGTTTCGCGCCGGGTTTCGATCTGCCGTCGGGTCGCTAGCTCATCGGGTAGAGCAGGGGACTTTTAATCCTCAGGTGCCGGGTTCGAGCCCCGGGCGACCCACCAGTTCAGAGCAGGTTTCCGGTGCCGGACGGCCGTTTCGACAGGTTGTCCAAAAGTTGTCCAACCCGGTTTCGAATCCGAGTTGCAGCTACTGATCGAAGACGAATCTGCCGACGGCCCCACCGGTCGTCGTCGGTTCGACAGTTGGCGTGGACACGATGGTCCTAGCGACGGCAGCCGACGGCCCGTCCCCTGGCGCACCCCTCCACAGGCGGCAAACGTGGCCACGCCGAACACCATGAACAACAGTGGGATCACCAGGCCCCCCACGAGGTACGCCAGCGGGAACCTATTCGCCTATGTCCTCGTTCCAGAGGTCCGGGTTGGCNGCGATGAAGGTGGTCATCAGCTCAATGCACCCGGCATCGTCCACGACCTCGACCACGACCCCCTCCTCGGCGAGCAGNTCCTCGCGCCCGAGGAACGTCCGGTTCTCACCGACCACGACCCTNGGNATGCCGTAGAGCAGCGCCGCACCGGTGCACATGGCGCAGGGCGAAAGCGTGGTGTAGAGGGTCGACCGCCTGTAGTCGGCCACCGACAGCCGTCCCGCGTCCTCCAGGGCCGCCATCTCGGCGTGCAGCACNACCGAGCCCTGCTGCACCCGCTGGTTGTGGCCGCGCCCCACGATGACCCCGTCCACCACCAGGACCGAACCGATGGGCACGCCCCCCTCGGAGAGCCCCAGGAGCGCCTCGTCGACGGCCGCACGGAAGAAGGCGTCGGTCATGCCAGCAGCCTCTCAGCCTTCAGGGACGACGAGAGTGCACGGGTCCACCGCGCGCATGGCCAGAACGCGTTCGACGGCCTCGTCCAGCCAGCGCTCGTCCAGCGAGCCGTCGTCGAGAGCGGCCATCAGGCTCCAGGCAGCTGGGACCACGTTCTCATGGGGACCGACCATCAGCAGGTCGGCTCCGGCGATCANGGCCAAACGCGCCGCCGTCGGTACGTCGATCATCTGGGCCACCGCCCCCATGGCCAGGTCGTCGGTGAGGACCACGCCGTCGAACCCGAGCTCGTCACGCAGGATCCCGGTCACGGCGGCCGCCGACAGCGACGCCGGCACCCCGTCCGTGAGGCCCGGCACGACGAGGTGGCCGACCATGACAGCGGCACCAGCGGGCAGGACGCCGAACGGCAGCAGGTCGACCAGGCGAAGCTCGTCCAGTGGCGGAGTGGTGGCCNCCTCGTCGTGGCTGTCAGCGTTAGCCCGACCATGCCCCGGGAAGTGCTTGGCCACCGGCACCAACCCCCCGTCCAGGATCCCCTCGGCGAACGCCAGGCCGTGGGTGGACACCACCATCGAGTCATCTGAGAACGACCGGGNCCCGATGCCAGGNCCGGAGCCCACGTCCAGGACGGGCGCAAGGTTCACCGTCACGCCGAGGGCNGCGATGGCGACAGCCCTCTCCCGGGCCAGCTCCCGCACGTCACCGATCGACATGGCACCCATCTGAGCGGCCGACGGCATCTCACCCAGTAGCGCAGAGAACCGCTGGACNGTGCCACCCTCCTCGTCCACGGCTATCACCACTGGCCCGGTGGCCGACGCCTCCTGGACGGCGGCCACCGCCGCAGGGAACCCGTCACCCGGCGACCCGATGACCACCGCACCAGCGACCAGGCCCCGACCCGCCAGGTCTGCGATGACAGCCAGCCCGGTCTGGTCCACGACCGGAAGCAGGACCTGCCCGACCCGCAGGCCGATCGGGAGTTCGCCAACGCACTCGATCGCCGTGGGACCCGGAGGGCGGCTGGTCGTGGTCGTCGTCATCATCGTCGTGGTCGTCGTCGAGGTCGTCGTCGAGGTCGTGGAGTTCGGCGGGGTCGGCGTAGTGCTTGTCATCGAGGCAGCGGTCGGATGCGGACGCGGCGTGGTCGTGGTGACCAGAGTGGTGGCCACCAGTGAGGCCCCCTGAGGAGAACCACACCCCCCGGCCAGCAGTGCCAGGGCTCCGGCGACGACCAGGGTCCGCATGNCGCCAGTGCACCACATCACGGACGCCAACGGGCGGCGACCCGACACGGGCGTCCACCTGCCTCCGAATAACCTGANGCGATGCGCACCCTGCTGGTCGGATTCCTGGCGATCGCCACGGTCGCCACCGTCCTGTTCTTCGGGCTGGGCGGCGGTACCGGACCAGAGGGTCCGATCGTTGTGGCGATTTCCTCCACGACGGCGGCACCGACCACGNCGGAGGCAGCAGACCCCGACGCCGAACCCACGCTGGTGGCGGTGACNACGACGCTCCCCGCANCCCCGGCCGACACCGTCCCACCCGAGCAACTCGGCACCCTGCCACCCATCGACGACCTGGGCAGACCGACGCTGGACGCAACCTCGTCGGTNAGCACCGTCGGCATCGACCGGATCATGTTCGGCATGGCTATCTACGACGCCCAGGTGGCAGCAGGCAGCCGGTTCACACCGGTCACCACGATCGGGCACTGCTACCTGGTCACGCCAGACGACGGTCAGGCGGGCCTCACCTTCTGGGTGGTGGCAGGAACCGTCGAGCGTGTGGACGTCGACACCCGAACCATCACCACCCGCTCGGGAGCCGGCATCGGCGACACCGAGGACCGCATCCGCGAGATGTTCGGAGAGCGCATCCACACGACCCCGCTCCCAGACGGTTCGGGGAACCTGCTCGCATACATCCCCAAGGACGTCGCTGACGCCACCTACAGGGTGATGTTCCTAACCAACGGCGTGCAGGTCACCCGGCTCTGGGCCGGCCGCCTCCCCTGGGCGGAGGAACTCGGCGGCTGCCCGTCCTCCTGACCCGCCCGCCCGCGAACCGCCAAGGCCGGTCAGTAGCCCTCGGGCAGGTCGTGTTCATACTCCTCGCAGCTCACGAAGACGGCCCCGTACCCCACCCTCTCGCCCAGACCGGACTCGAGGTCCAGGCCGCGGGTCCACTCGATGGCTCCCGCACTGATCGTTCCATCGTGGACGAAGACCTCCAGGGGGCCGTCCAACGTCGCCTCGTAGAGGACCGAACCACCGACGGTCACACCCACGTACGGCTGGCCGAGGAAACCCTGGATGAGCGCCTCGATGTGCTGGCCGCTNTCCGGGTGCCCACCCACCCCGATCGCCACCACGTCGCCCGGCCCGGGGGCATAACAGGTGAANGCCAGGTCGAAGGTCTGGTAGCCCACCTGCACCCAGCCGTTCGTCACGACACCCGGNTCCGGCTCCGGCTCCACAGTGGTCGTGGTCGGTTCCTCGACGACCGACNCCNGTGGTGCGGCNGCCCGATCGTCGCCACAGCCCACCCCCNGCAGAGCCAGGACCAGCACCGCCAGGAGGATCCGGNGACNNGTCACCGTCCACCACCCTGAGCGACCAGCAACTCCACCATCGTGTCACCGTGGTGGCGCGATTCGACCCCGTCCGGGAGCGGGCGGGCGACCGACACACCGGCCTCGTCCTCGACCACCAGCGCTGACTCGGCCGGTCGCCGGAACGCCGCTGTCACGGCCGTGGTCCAGTCGGCCCCGACCGCCCGGAAGGCCAGGCCCAACAGATCCGGCACCACCGGTCCGACGTCCGGTGAGGATCCACCGCCCTCCCAGCGGCCCACCTCCTCCCAACGACCGGGGCGGTCGACGGCAGCCAGCCGTAGCCCGGCCCCCCGGAGGCGCCGCACGAGGTCGCGCCCCCGGACCGCCTCGGCCCCCAGGGCCAACGCCTCGGCCCTGACCGACTCGGGCACGTCGTAGTGGTCGCCCTGAAACGACATCCGACGCAGGCCCAGGCGGTCAGCGAACCCGTGCAGTTCGGCGACGCTCACGTCGCTCACCAGGTGGGCCCACCGGGCACCCCGCCATGGCCATACGGCCTCGTCGACCAGTACGGCCATGCACCCATGTTGTCCCACGCCGACCCGTCACCGCCAGACGCACCGGTCCATACATCTGACCCCGCGCCATCGGAGTGGGGGTGGGAGACTCTGGTCATGACACGGGCAGGCCGACAGGACGCCATCACGCTGCGTCTCCCGGCGTCACGGGCCTTCTCCGATCTGCCCCGGGTGGGCCTCGCCGCCCTCCTCCGGATCCACCGGATCGACCCGGGCGACATCGGGGACCTCGCCGCTTCGTTGACCGAGACCGCCAGGGAGATGGCTGGTGGCGACTCCGATGTGGTTGTCGAGTTCCGTGTCACCGACAGCGAGGTGACCGTGGACCTGACCGGCGACGGCCGCACCATCCGGGTCAGCTCGCGCCGGACCTGAACGGGGCACTCAGGCCCGACGGACCACGGCCCAGGTGGCCTCGCCCACCGTCGAGGCGAGCGCCCGCCAGGCGGGGCCGGAAGCGGCCTCCAACGAGGCCAGCACGTCAGGAGTCGAGAGATGGATCGGCGTCTCGGGACCCCGGCTGTTCACCCAGACCAGTNCACCACCNGATGCCAGGCAGCGGTCCACCTCGGCCGGGAACAACANCATGTTCTGCAGGATGAANACGTCGACAACGCCATCGGCCAGCGGGAGCCGCGAGGCATCNGCGCACAGCAGTGGAGGCGCCCCGTCCACGGCGTGGGCGAGCATCACGGGCGACAGGTCGGCGGCCAGATAGCAGTCGAACCGCCCGACCAGGGCCCGGGACGATATGCAGGTTCCGGCGCCCAGTTCGACGACCGTCCGACCCTCCACCCCGCCCCGATCCAGGGCGTCCAGTAAAGGGGCGTTCCTGGCCGGATGGTCGCGTGTCGCCGTCCACCCCGGGGCCAGGGAGTCGAACAGGTCCCGCACCTCGGTGAGCAAACCGCTGTTCCAGATGCCCCGCTGGGCCACCTGCTCGGTTACCTCACGCATGCGGTGGTTGGTGACAGTGCCCCGGGTGCCCTCGTCGAAACCGACGAGCGGGGGCAGGTACCGGACTGCTCCGTCAGACATGTGCTCCGACACCACTCAGCGGCCGGTCGAGCCGAAGCCGCCCTCGCCGCGGTCGGACGCCGGCAGCTCATCGACCTCCACGAACCGGCACTCCTCGACCCTCTGGATGACCAGCTGGGCGATGCGCTCGCCACGAACCACCTCGAACGGTTCTGTGGGATCAGTGTTCACGAGCAGGACCTTCAACTCGCCCCGGTAGCCGGAATCAATCAGGCCGGGCGTGTTCAGGCACGTCACGCCGTGCTTCAGGGCCAGCCCACTACGAGGCTGCACGAACCCGGCGTAACCATCGGGGATGGCGATGGCCGCCCCGGTCGGAACCAGCGCCCGGCCACCGGCGGGAGCCAGCACGACGTCCTCGGCAGCCACCAGGTCAGCACCGGCATCGCCGACCTTCGCGTACGCGGGCACGGGGAGGTCCGCGTCGAGTCGTACGAGAGGGATCGCCAGCACGGCGGCGACCCTAGCCGGGGCCGTGGCGGCCCAGGCCGTAGGCTCAGCGGCGTGCTGGCATGGATGGACCTCGAAATGACCGGGCTGGATGCGGACTCCGACGTGATCGTCGAAATCGCAACGCTCATCACCGACGATGACCTGGAAGTCGTGGCCGAAGGACCCGACCTGGTAGTCCACCAGCCACCCGAGGTGCTCGACAGGATGGGCGAGTTCGTCCGGGCCATGCACACGAAGAGCGGCCTGCTGGACGCCATAGCCACCTCCACCACCACGCTGGCCGAGGCCGGCGATGCGACCCTGGCCTTCCTGCGGGAACATCTGAACGAGGCCGGCACCGTCCCGTTGTGCGGCAACTCCATCGGCACCGACAGGCGGTTCCTGGCCCGCTGGCTCCCAGCGGTCGACGGCTTCCTCCACTACAGGTCGGTCGACGTCACGTCCATCAAGGAACTGGCCCGACGCTGGCACCCCGAGGTCGTGAAATCGGCGCCAGAGAAGTCCGGTGGCCACCGCGCCCTCGACGACATCCGGGAGTCAGTCGCCGAGCTACGGCACTACAGACAGCACCTGTTCTCGAAGCCGACGACCTGACCAGCCGCTTCGGCCGCGGGGGTCGCCCCCTCCTAGGGTGGCGCAGTGACCGAGGCGACCGCTCCTGCTGCCCCTGAAGGAGCGACCACGAGGCCGATCCGCCAGGAGCAGGAGGATGCGTCACCCGACGTGACCGAGGTGGCGCCGAGGCTCTACCGGTTCCAGCTGCCGATCTCGATGCCCGGCCTCGGCCACGTCAACTGCTACGCCCTCGAGGACGAGGACGGCTTCACCGTCGTGGACCCCGGCCTGCCCAGCATCGAGTCATGGGAGGCCCTGGGAGACCGCCTCTCCCAGGTCGGTGCCCGCTTCGAGCACGTCCACACAGCTGTGGTGACACACAGCCACCCCGACCACTTCGGCGGCGTCCACCGGCTGCGGGACGACCACGGCACGCGGGTCCTCACGCATGCCGACTTCAGGTCAGTGTGGCTGGACGCCGAGGCCGGCGACGATCTGGGCGACGACGAGTTGGACCTGGCAGACGACGAGCACATGGAGAAGCTCCGCTCCATGATGAGCCGCCCCACCCCGTGGGGTGCGACCCGTACGCCACCTCCTGCAGCCGAACTCCGCAGGTGGTCGGAGATGGACGTCACGGGAGGCTCCCGGTCGTGGCAGGTCCCGGAACCCTCGGTCACCGTCGACGACGGCGACGAGGTGGTCCTCGGCGGTCGGACCTGGCTTGCCGTCCACACGCCGGGGCACACGCACGACCACCTCTGCCTCTTCGACCCGGCAGATGGGCTACTGCTGTCGGGCGACCACGTACTGCCCACGATCACCCCGCACATCAACGGCATCGGGCCCATGGACGACCCCCTCGCCACATTCTTCCGGTCCCTGGAGCGGATGAAGGAACTGCCGGGGGTGACCAACGTGCTGCCGGCGCACGGCCACCCCTTCACCGACGTGGCCGGTCGGGTGGACGCCATCCTCGGCCACCACGAGGAACGCCTGGAGACCATCCGGAAAGCCGGCGACGACCTGGGCGTGGGAACGGTCGAGTCGTTCATGCAACGCCTCTTCAAGGAACGCTCCTGGGGTGACATGGCGGCCAGCGAGACCTACGCCCACCTCGAGCACCTTCGGATACTGGGATTGGCGTCACGAGACGAAGTCGCAGGTCAGGCCACATATCGGACACGCTGATTTAATCGTTTGACTGCCAGGCGGCCCGGCGAGTTGAGTAGAGGCGGTTCGGACGGCCGTAGAGTGGACGTTCGAAGGGGTGGAATCAGCCACCCGACGAGCACAGGAACCCACGGAAACAGACCCACGATGCACGAGCACCACTGCCACCGTCACGGCCATCCGGCCGGCGCGCACGTGTCCTCGTCGCGCGCGCACCTGTCCGTTAAGCCGGACACGTCGATGGTCGTCGCCTATACGACCACGATGACCGTGTTCCGGAACACCGGTTTCTGGACCATCCACCAGCGGCCCCGGGGAGCGACCAGCTGAACAGCTGAACGCAGACCAAACCCGAGGCCGCCGGAGAAATCCGGCGGCCTTCCTCATTTTTCAGCCCACCCACCGAATCATCTACAGAAGAGAACAGGAAGCAGGCCATGCAGGCACTCATGTACGAACGAGAGATCTGGCGGCAACAGGCCGCCTGCACCCGCCTGGGCGTCCCCACGGGGGTGTTCTTCTCCGACGACCTCGGAGACATCGCCCAGTCGAAGCTGATCTGCGCCGACTGCCCGGTCATGGAGTCGTGCCTCGAGGGTGCCATCCGGCGTGGCGAGCCATGGGGCGTGTGGGGCGGCCAACTCTTCCGCAACGGTCACATCCTGACTACCAAGAGACGTCGGGGACGGCCATCCAAGGTGCCCCGACCCGAGGACCAGCTCCCGATAGTGCCAATACCGGTGCGCCTCCAGCGCGAGCTCCTCTCGGCCTGAACCGCCCCTCCAGCGGCAGTGGCTCCGCCGGTCCGACCCCCTCCGGGCCGGCGGAGCCGGGACACGGATATCGCCAGAAGCACGGGCCGGGGTGACGCAACTGCGAGCCCCGGCCCGTGGGCACCAACCATGCCTCGGACTACGGTCTGGCGTCGTGACCAGACGACCCGCCGGCGCCATCCTCGCAGCGTCGCTCATCCTGGTCGGCGGTTGCGCCTCGTCCGGCGACAACGCCGGGGCGCCCCACGCCGACCCGGTCGCCAACATGGCGTTCGAACTCTGGGACGGATCTAAGACGAGCCTCACCGACCTTGTGACCGAGGACGACAGACCGGTGGTGGTCAACCTGTGGGCCACATGGTGCACGCCCTGCCTGGAGGAGATGCCGGACATCCAGGAAGCCCACGAATCCCACGGTGCCGACATCCGCTTCCTGGGAATAAACGTCAGCGACTCTCCGACGCTCTCTGCCCGACGGGTCGCCGAACTCGGCATCACCTACCTCCAGGGCCGTGACCCCGAAGGCCTGTTCACCGTGGCGCTCGAAGCCATCGGGTTGCCGGTGACCGCCTTCATCGGCTCCGGCGGCGACCTGGCACATGTCCACCATGGCCGCCTCGATGCCGCCGACCTCGAAGCAGCGATCCTGGAGTACCTATCGTGAACCGACGCCGTCCCCGGAGGCGAACGTGATCAGCGTGGGGCTGGCCGTGCCGTTCACCCTCGGCATCGTGACCGCGGTGAACCCCTGCGGGTTCGCCATGCTCCCCACCTGGCTCGGGTACTTCCTGGGTCGCGACACCGCCGACCGGGAGGCCCGCCCCGAACAGGTCCTCCGGGGGCTGTCGGTCAGCCTCACCCTCACCGCGGCCTTCGTGCTGGTGTTCGGGGCCCTCGGCCTGGCGGTCAACTCGATCACCAGCGAGGGGGCCATCGCCTCGAGGACACCGTGGGTGACGGTCGTCCTGGGCGTCCTGTTCGTTCCCTACGGGCTCGCCCTGCTCACCGGACGCCAGGTCAGGATCCCGTTCTTCAAGCCGGGTAGGGGGCCCCGCAACCGGGAAGTCTGGTCGGTACTGGGGTTCGGGATCTCGTACGCCGTGGTCTCGGTGGGCTGCGCTGCGCCGATCTTCCTGCTGCATGTCGCCGGGAGCTTCGGTCGAGACGGGATCATCGACGGAATCGCCGTCTACCTCGCCTACGCAGCCGGCATGGCGGCCGTGGTCACATCGTTGACCCTCTCGCTGGCGGTGGCGCGCGGTGGCCTGGCCCGAAACCTTCGAAGGCTCCTACCGCACGTGGACCGGATCAGCGCCATTGCCCTCATGCTGGGAGGCACCTACCTGATCGTGTACGGCGTCTACGAGATCCGCATCCTCCGCAACCCCGAGGTGCCGTCCAACAGGATCGTCGACGCGGTCACCGACCTGCAGTCCCACCTCACCAACTGGGCGGCCGGGATCGGTGGCCTGCGGCTCGGCTTGGCCCTCTGGCTGGTGGTCGCCACCATCACCATCTGGGGGATAGGGCCGGCACTGACCGCCAGGACCCGACGCAACGTCCGGATCACGCTCCTCGGTGCATGGCTGGTGGCCGAGGGCCTGTTCCACCGCGGGGACCTGGTGGTGGTGCCGGTCGGCCGCCTCGTCGCCGACTGGCCCGCCCGGGTTACCAACTGGGTGGACCAACCATGGCGTTGGGCCACGCCGCTGGAGCTGCTGGTCACGCTCGCGATGGCCCTCATCGCCTACGGGGTCGCCAGGGGTGCCCTGTCCGCACGCCGCCGATGACCCCGACCGTCCCCGAGGCCGCCGAACCGGTGGCCGTCACGCCGATCGGAAGCCTCACTGAGCTACTGGCCGTGGACGGCGTATCGGAGGAGCTGGACCTCAGGTCCGGCGTCGGCGTCCTCGCCCTCCACGGCGGTGGATTGGAGCGTGCCACCGACGTGGTCGCCCGGGAGTTGGCCGCCCGCACGGGTTCATCGTTCTACGCGCTGGTCCAGCCCGACGGCTCCCGCAGGCACCTGCCCTCGACCCGATTCGTCGCCGGNGTCTCCGAGAAGCTGGATNCCTTCCTCCAGAAGGTGGACACGGTCGTGTCGATCCACGGCTACGGCCGCCACGACGACTTCTGGGCCGTGCTGGTCGGAGGTGCCAACCGCCCGCTGGCCCACCACGTCGCCGGCCACCTGCGAGGCACGCTGCCCGAGGAGTACCGGGTGGTGGACGACGTCGACGCCATGCCCCCCACACTCCGGGGCCTGCACCCGCACAACCCCGTCAACCACCCGGTCGGTGGCGGGGTACAGGTCGAGCTACCGCCCAGCATCCGTTGGAACCGCGACCACCGGGACTGGTCGGACCACGACGGCACCCCACGCTCCGAGCACCTGGAGCTCCTCATCGACGGGCTGGCCGCCGCCCTGGTGGACCTGCCCACCGGNAACGGGACAGCCTCCTAGGGGGATAGGCGCTCCACGTCCCACCCGTTGCCGCTACGGCGAAACCGCATCCGGTCGTGCAGGCGGTCNGGTCGACCCTGCCAGAACTCCACNGAATCGGGCCGTANGCGGTAGCCGCCCCAGTGGTCGAGGCGCTCCACATCCCGGCCGGCCCACTGCTCCTCGGCCGCTGCGAACGCCTGCTCCAGGACCGCCCGGCCGGAAACGACNGCNCTCTGGTCNGATGCCCAGGCTCCCAACTGACTGCCCCGGGGCCGGGTAGNCCAATAGAGGTCCGACTCGTCGTCGTCGAGCCTCCGGGCGGTGCCGACGACCCGCACCTGGCGGCGCAGCTCGGTCCAACTGAAGGTGAGCGCCGCACGCCCGGCGTCGTCCAACTCGATGGCCTTGTCGCTCGTGTAGTTGGTGAAGAACACGAAGCCACGGTCGTCGATCCGCTTCAACAGCACGTTGCGGGCCGATGGCCAGCCATCGGCGGTGACGGTGCTGAGAACCATGGCGTTGGGCTCCCAGTATCCGGCAGCCTCCACCTCGCCAAACCAACGGTGGAACTGGGTGACCGGGTCGGCCGCCAGGTCGGCCTCGTCGAGGCCTGTCGTCTCGTAGGTCTCGCGTACCCGGCTGAGGTCCATCCGGGCAGTCAACACGTCGCCACCGGGCCCGGCAAACACCTGAGGTCCATCGACCCACGGCCCTAGGGTGCGGACCATGGTCCGGATGCCGTCGATCGGAACGGTGGCGCTGGGAGGAACGGTGGGTGCCACCCTTCGCTGGGCCGTCCTGGACGTCGTCGGCGGGGCCACCTTTCCGTGGCCGGTCCTGCTGGTCAACCTGGTCGGGTGCACCGTGCTCGGCCTGCTCATCGGGCTGGAGGCTCCCAGGTCCACCCGACTGCTGCTCGGAACCGGCCTGTGTGGCGGCCTCACCACCTTCTCCACCTTCACCGTGGAGGCGGCACAGATGATGCGGGCCGACGACACGACCCTGGCGGTCGCCTACGTCCTGTGCTCGATGGCAGGTGGCCTGGCCGCTGTGGTCATAGGGCGTGCGACAGGCGCCCGGATCGGGAACCCCCGGTGCTGACCGCTGTCGCATTCGTGGGGCTGGCCGGCGCCGGTACCGCCATCCGCCTCCTGGCCTCCGACCACTGGCCCGGAGGCCACCGTGGAACGTTGCTGGTGAACGTTGCCGGCTCCCTCCTCCTGGGGCTGCTCAGCGGTGCCGGCGCGCCGGTTCCGTTGGTTATCGGGGTGGGCGGGCTCGGTGCCCTGACCACCTTCTCGACGTTCGCCTCAGACACCCTGGCCCTGGCCGAGGAGAGTCGGTACCGGGCGGTAGGCCATGTGGCGACCACCGTGGTGCTGGGCCTGGGCGCCGCCCTGTTCGGCCTGGCAATCGATTCCTGATCCCAAAGGGGCGGACCCGGACCTTGGGACACCCGCCGCCGAAAGGCCGGCCCCGACGGGACCAGGTCAGCCGATGTGCATGGCGCCGCGCATGTACCGCTGCAAGACCTCCGGAACGGCGATCGTGCCATCGGGCTGGCGGTGCGTCTCGACCACTGCGGCCCACACCCGCGGCACTGCAAGGCCGGAACCGTTCAACGTGTTCACCACCTGCGTGCCCCTTCCCTCCGCCGGTCGGTACCTCACGTTGGCCCGTCGGGCCTGGTAGTCGCTGAACCAGGAGACCGACGAGACCTCCAGCCACTGGTCGACCCCCGGGGCGTATACCTCCAGGTCGAAGGTCCGGGCCGACGAACCACCAAGGTCACCGGCGCAAAGGTCCAGGACCCGGTACGACAGGCCAAGGTCGGTGATGGCCCCCTCGGCACGAGCGAGGATGTCGGCATGTACCTCGGGTGCCTGCTCCTCAGTGGCATATGCCAGCAACTCGACCTTGTCGAACTCGTGGACCCTCAGCAGTCCCCGGGTGTCACGACCCGCCGAACCAGCCTCCCTCCGGAAGCACGACGTGTGCGCCATGAGCTTCATGGGTAGATCGGCCTCGTCGAGCACCTCATCGCGGCAGAACGACGTGAGCGGCACCTCGGCGGTCGGTATGGCCCACAGGTCGTCGCGCTCCAGGTGGTACGCATCGTCCTCGAACTTGGGCAGGTGCCCGGTCGACACCATGGTCGCCGTCTTGACCAGCGTTGGCGGCCGCATCTCGCGGTAGGCGTCCGCATTGCGGTCCAGGCCGTACTGGATGAGCGCCCTGCAGAGCGTGGCGCCCATCCCCGTGTACATCACGAACATGGCGCCGGAGAGCTTGGTTCCGCGCTCCACGTCCAGGAGCCCCAGCTGCTCGCCGATCTCCCAGTGGGGCACGCGCTGGTGCTCGCCGTAGGCGTCCTCGTCCCACTGCTCGTAGCGCGTGATGACGTTGTCGGCCTCGCTGGTGCCGTCCGGGCAGTCAGGCGAGGGGATGTTCGGGACCCGCAGGAGGATCTCGGTGATCTCAGCGGCCAGACTGTCGGCCTCGGCGGCCAGGGCCTCCTCACGCTCGCCCAGCGCCCGGCTCTCCTCCTGGAGCCCTGCCGCCTCCTCAGCCCTGCCATCACGATGCAGCCCGCCCACCTCCCTGGAGATGGCGTTCACCTCGCCACGGACCTGGTCCCTCTCCTCGGCGAGGCCACGCTGCCTTGCGTCCAGCTCGACGACGCGATCCAGGCTGGCGGTGTCCTCGCCGCGTCGGGCGATGCCGGCCCTCACGGCGTCGGGATCGGAACGGAGCAGCCGGATGTCGATCACGGACCCGAACCTAGCGTCGCCGTCACACCGCTACTCGACCGGTTCGGTCTCTGCGATCCGCCGTCGGAGGAGCATTGTGCCGGCCATCTGCCGGACGCATCCTCTGGGCGTCCCGATGGTGGATTCGCGAGTAGCCGATGAACTTCACGATGATTATCCCCCACAGGTAGAAGCCGCCCAGGAGCTTCATGATGAGGCCGGCCGCCTGCTGGTCCGACTGGACCGACACGCCCCACATCTCGAAGCCATCGTCGTAGTGCCTGTAAACGACGCCCTCGGCGAAGGTCAGCCAGGCGGCCGGGATCGTCGGGATTATCGACATCAGGAACAGGTAGATCATCTGGCCCGGGAGCGAGATCCGAAGCTCGGGTACCGGTGCGGCCACCGGCACCCACATCAGCAGCGCCGAGAGGAACAGCATCATGTGGAGCGAGTAGTGGAACGTGCCCGAGTCGAAGGAGAGCTGCACCACACCGCTCCAGTGGGTGATGGCCACCAGGGCGTTAAACACCACGCCGGCAACCACCGGGTGCGCCATCCGACGCACCACCCGTGAGCCGACCCCGCCCTCGAGCACCAGGAGGCGGACCAGCCAGGCCGGCGTGGCCAGCAGGTAGAGCGGCGGGACGATGAACGTGATCGCCATGTGCTGGACCATGTGCACCGAGTAGAGGTGCGCCTCGGCGATGTCGTGGACGGGCCAGTCGGCAGATGCCAGCAGCAGCACCGTGGCGGTCACGAAGGTCCACCGCTGGAAGGGCGTCACCACCGGCTGGCCAGCCGGCACGACCCTCGGTCCGATGACGCGGACCGCCCACCAAGCCAAGGCCAGTACCGCCAGGACAAGGAACCAGACCTCCGGGTGGGCCTGCCACCTCCACGGGTCGATCGCCGCCACCAGTGGAATCACGATGCCGAGGGTGGTGGTCACCGCCGCTCCGGACAGCCAGAAGCGGCAGTCGCCCGGGGCCGACCGGCTCTCAGCCCTTGGTCCAGAACTCGAAGACAGTGAGGAGGACGCCGTAGACGAGGGTCGCCAGCGCGAGCCCGGTCACGAAGAACTTCGTGAACATCGGGCTGTCGAACCGCAGGTGCATGAACCAGGCGGCCACGTAGAAAAACTTGAAGACCATCATCGCCAACAGCACGGGTATGACGACAACGCCCGGGATCTCCACGAAGTAGGTGGCTACCTCCAGGGCGGTCACCACGCCCAGGATTATCGCTACCCGGATGTACCTGGCGTCGGTCGGGTGCTCGTGTGCGGCGTCCTGCGTTGCGACGTTCTCGGTGGTGGTGCTCATGGCGTCGGC
>JGI26060J43896_10000178_pt1 | contig 22211 bp, 22 predicted proteins | sample MarorgKNORR_S2LV_6_FD_43896 | JGI IMG/M metagenome (IMG submission 43896) | reverse complement strand
GATATGTGTGAACTTTTTGAACAAATGGGAGGTGAAGGTACTTGTGATCTAGTGATGAATGATGAATTTGGTGTTGAAATGAGTACTTTAGAAGCATTTTGGATGGAAATGAATATAACGTTTTCAGAAAATCAAGTAGCTAAAAAATCAGTTAATAAAATGCTCAACAAGAGATCTAAGTTTGGCAACTATTCATTTCTAAATGGTTACACACTACCTAAAAAGTTTAATCAATAGATAAAACCCATTTCAAGTATTTCAGATGTTTAAGCTTTTTCTTTTAGCTAGTATATATATTTTTGCATTAGGCAAAAATGATAAAGTCCAAATAGCGACTATTCAATTTAAAGTTATCCAAAATGGTGATTCAGATCGTCGCTATATTTGGTTACATGGTGATGAGCAAACAGCACGAATGGCTTTAGAAAGTCATATGAAGAAAAATCAAGGTAAAGCTTTCCTCGTTGAAGGAATATTACGTGAATCAGAATTTTATGGTGGAATTATTGATCCAAATAGAATTTTTTCGTCGTTAGGCGCTAAAGCCAATATTCAAAAATATAATCCTAGATGGACAAAGAAAGAAAAAGAAGACCGTTTGTTAACTATCAATCAAGATCGAAAAATATTTTTTAAAAATATTTTTCCTAAAAATGGCGAATTATTAATTGCTCTTCATAATAATTATAAAGGATATAATATTAATAAAGAATTAGGAAGAAGTGATGCTAAGTCTATAAAAAAAGATCAAAACCCCAGAGATTTTTTTATTTGTACGAATCGTTCAGATTTTGAAATATTATCGCAGTCACCATTTAATGTGGTATTACAAGAAAAATCACCAAAGAAAAATGACGGTTCTCTTTCATGGGCAGCCTTAATAAATGATATAAGATATATTAACATTGAAACTCGCCTTGGGTGGTTGAGCCAGCAGAAAAAAATGTTGAATTATATAGAAAAAAACTTACGTTAAACGTTTTAGTCTTCAAATGAAGATAGATGGAACTTTCCTAAGTAATTTTGTTATTAGATCCTTCTACATTTATCTATTTATTTTTTCAGTCATGACTTTATATTTTGTATGGAATTTTTATAATAGAAAAAATAATAAAGTAATAAATAAAATTAATTCTAGAGTGGCTGAAGAAATGGCAAAAAAAATTACTGAAGACGCAACAATGTATAGAAAAAGCAGACAGGAAGAAGATTGAAGAAAGTGTTTAGCTATATAATATTTAAAGAATTTTTATTAAAAACTTTATCATTTAGTTTATCGTCTAAGTAACCCATCATTACTGAATGCCCCGTAATTTTTGAAGGGTTATTATTATTATCTAAACCAGTCAAATGAATCGCTGTTTTATTCACTGAAATAAATGCAGTATTTTCATTTAAAATATAAAGAGAAGGTGGATTAGTCTCCTCTAACTCTTTCCAAAGAAACTTAATTATAAAGTCTCCCTCTTTTTCTCCTAATCTAATATCTGGTTTCTTTGAAGTTAATGGCGCACCTGAATAAAGTGGTAAAATTACCTGTAAAATAACCCAGGCCATAGATCTCGGCTCTAAATTGACATGGAAAGTTTGATCTTCAAAAAGATCAATGGCGTGCTGAATTCCATTCGCATTAACTAATAGATTATAATGACTAAGCTTTATACCTTTTCCATCTTTCCAAAAGACCATCGCTTCATCAGAAAGAAGAGGTTTATAAGTTGGGTTATAGGCTGTTGGGAATTTTTTTATTTTTTCGAAGTAATCTAATTCAGCATTAATAAGTAAAGATGGTGACCCAGATTGAGTTGCATCTTGAAGACTCTGATCACCTGTAAGTATCATAGAGGCACCTAATGTCCAAATTCCAAATGCAAGAATTTCATTTTGTGGAAATGGAAGTTGCTCCACTAAAATTCGATCATTTGGAGTAATACCCATTGAAAAAAGCCAGTTAGCTGTTTGTTGTGCCATTGAGTATATGTTATCTGAAGTAAGTTTTTCATCTGCGTACACTAATTTTTCACCATATTTAATATTTTGACCATCAACTAATGCTCTTAAATTTGGATAGGGCACCATATGTTCAATGGGCTGAACATTTCCAAAGCATTGTGCTTGATAGATTCTTTTTTTTAAATCGGAAGGCATTTNTTAAAAATTAAATTTTAGTCTGGTTTTATTTTTCTGATAACTTTGAAGTTATCAAAAACGCGCGTATAGTTGTTGCCGGCTAACCGTCCTATAGGGTTTAGCGCTTTTAAATCAACTCGACCATCCTTGTAAACTTCATCTGCTATATGAAACATAACAATAGTTCCAATAACAACAAAACCAGCACCAGGCTCAGCATTCCCAATCTCAACTATGCTGTGTAATTCACATTCATAGCTCACTTTTGATTCTTTCAGTCGAGGAGGTGATATTTTTTCTGAATTTATGGGTGTNAGGTTAGAGATTTTAAATTCATCAACTTCTTTATCATAGTCGGTTGCACATNCGACCATTGGTTCAACAATTTCTTCTGAAACTAAATTCACTACAAATTCTTTCGTATCTCGAATATTATTAAGGGTATCTTTAGTTGATCCATCATAGCCGCGTCTTGCAGGAGCAAACATTATTGTTGGGGGGTTTGAGCATACTCCGTTAAAATAAGAGAAAGGAGCTAGATTTAAAATATTATTAGTTGATTTTGTAGAGACAAAAGCAATCGGTCTTGGCACAATTGAACCAATCATTAATTTATGATTATCTTGAAAAGGCTGAGCCTTTGGATCAATCTTCACTATTCTTCCATCCATGATAAAGGATAGTTATTATCATCTATCTTATCTGTAATACTTGTCATTTGTAATGGTTTAAAGGTATCGATCATAACTGCAATCTCATTTGCTTCTTTTAAGTTTAAAGAATCTTCAATTTTTCCAGGTTGAGGTCCATGAGGTATTCCAGCAGGGTGAAAAGTAATTGAGCCGTGCTCAACACCTTTTCTACTCATAAAATCTCCAGATACATAATAGAGAATTTCATCTGAGTCAACATTGCTATGAGCATATGGNGCGGGTACCGCTTTTGGGTGATAATCAAACAATCTAGGTACAAAATTACATATAACTAATCCAGGTGCTTCTAATACTTGATGAACGGGTGGAGGTTGATGCACTTTACCGGTAATAGGCATGAAGTCCTTTAAATTAAAAACCCACGGAAAAAGATATCCATCCCAGCCAACAATATCAAATGGATGATATTTATACTCGTAAGTTTGAATACCTTGAGAAAGCTTTACTTTAACATTGACAGGTCCATCATTAATTGGTGAAGTAAGATTAGGGACTTTAATATCTCGTTCGCTATACGGTGAAAATTCTAATAATTGACCAGAATTATTTCTATAACGCTTTGGTGTCTTTATAGGCCCATTTGTTTCAATAACTAAAACTTCTAATTTCTCTTTTACTTCAATTTGCCAAATAACTCCACGAGGTATAATAGCATAATCACCAGCAGATAGTTTAAGGTTACCAAAATTTGTTAAAAGTTGTCCACTACCTTCATGAATAAATAAACATTCATCATGATGCCCATTNCGATAGAAATAATCCATATTTTTTGATATCATTGCTTTAGATAATATCATATCAGAATTGAAAAATAATTTTTCACGAGAATTGATTGCATCACCTTTTAAATTAAGATCTCTTGTTTTAAGATGATGATGACGATGCTCTTTATTATGTGTTTGAACTAAAGATGGTATAATCTTTCCAACTTTTTTTATAGCTGTGGGTGGATTTAAGTGATAAACATTCGAGTAGATATCGCTAAATCCTTCNCGACTTAAAAGTTCTTCCCAATAAAGATTTTCATCTTCATCTCTAAATTGTATGTGGCGTTTGTTTGGAAGTTTTCCGTTTTTTTGATAAAATGGCATGATAGATTATACGATTTTGTTTTCTAAAATTCCCAGTTGTTCTACTTCTAGTCTAACAACATCTCCTTTTTTAAGCCACCCTCCTGCGTTCTCTGGGCGTAATTCTAATATGCAGCCAGTTCCAACTGTTCCTGAACCNATATATTCACCAGGCATTAANTTAGTATTCATACTTGCGCGTTCAATCATTGCACCAAATGAATGATAGAGATCATTTGTGTTTCCATCAGAAACTTTTTTACCATTTACATGGCAGGTCATTTGTAGATGTAGTTTTCCATCGTCTTTCCAAGCTGATTCAATTTCATCTGGAGTAACCATGTANGGTCCAAAGCTAGAAGCAAAATCTTTTCCTTTGGCTGGGCCTAGGCTCATTGGCATTTCATCTTTTTGAAGGTTACGTGATGACCAGTCATTCAAAATAGTATAGCCTGCAATAACTGAATCAGCTTCACTAGCTTTAAGATTTGAACCACCATTACCAATTATAACAGCAAATTCAAGTTCAAAATCAAGTTCGTTCGTATTGTGNGGATAAGATATATTTTGACCATGGCCATAACAGCAATTAGGATTAGAAAAATAAAATATAGGAATTTTATACCAATCTGGATGCATTTCAAGATTTCTCAATTTTCTTGCAGCTTTAACATGCTGTTCGAAAGCATAGAAATCTCTAAATGCTGGAGGATTAATTATTGGAGGTAAAATTATCAATTCCGATTCTTTTAGTGAAAAAGAGCTTATATCCTCTTTTATAATTAAAGATTCAAGAATTTTTAATGACTTAAAATTTTCATCCCAATTTTTAAGAGATTTATGTAAGGTTGCTGGAATTTTAATAAATCTATCATCGTTATGATTTTCATAGAGCCATTTAGCTGCGAGGCCAATATCAATAATGCTTTCAGAATGTTTAAATCCAAATCGAATCTCATTATTATCTGATGTTTTAAATGTTAAAAATTTCATTTATAAATTTCCTCTTAAAGCTTGTTCTCTTTCAATGGATTCAAAAAGAGCTCTAAAATTACCTTTCCCAAAACTGTTAGACCCTTTTCTTTGTATGATTTCATAGAAAAGTGTAGGTCTATCTTGGATGGGTTTTGTAAAGATTTGAAGCATATATCCATTTTCATCACAATCAACTAAAATACCAAGTTTTGATAAAATATTAATATCTTCTTCAAATTCACTAACTCTATTATTAAGCATTTCGTAATATGATTTAGGTGTNGGTANAAATTCNACTCCATTATTTCGNAGTTTAGTTACCGTTGCTATTATATTTTTTGTTGACATTGCAATGTGTTGAACGCCTGGCCCAGCATATGATTCTATAAATTCTTGAATTTGCGATTTTTTTAACCCATCAGCCGGCTCATTAATTGGCATTTTAATTTTTTCATTATCATTAGCCATAACAATTGATTGAAGCGAGCTATACTCTGTAGAAACGTCTTTATCATCAACAGACCAAAAACGATGCCAGCCAAATACTTTTTCATAAAAATTACATACAGAGTCCATTTGACCTTTAGACTGGTTTCCAACTACATGATCAATGTGTACAATACCTGTAGGGTCAGCAACGGTATCTATATCTAGCACTTGATAGCCAGGAAGGAAAACCCCTTTATAGTTAGAACGCTCAATAAAAGAGTGAGTAGTATCTCCATAAGTTTTAATGGTAGCAATAATTGCTTCACCTCTTTCATCTTCTATTAATGTAGGCTTTAAAACACTTTCTGCTCCATTTTGAGTTGTTGCCTTCCATGCATTTTCAGTATTATCAACTGAAAAAGAGATATCCTTTACTCCATCACCATGCTTATCTATATGTTGACCTATTTTTGTTCCGGAAATCAATGGTGAGCTTAAAACAAACCACACTTGATTTTGTTTTAAAACATAACTGACCTTTTCACGATTCCCAGTCTCAAGCCCTTTATATGCTATAGGCTGGAAACCAAAGCAGTTTTGATAATAATGAGCTGCTTGCTTTGCATTACCCACATATAATTCACAATGGTCAAATGATTTTATCTTATAGTCGTTCATTATTTATTAAGTTAGTAATTTTTTTAAATTTGAAATTATNTTTTGATTNTCATCATCTGTCCCAATTGTAATACGAATACATTTAGGCCAACCAAATGCATGTAAATTTCTAACTATAATTCCTTTTTTTAGTAATCTTGATGTTATTTTTTTTGCATGATCTTCAGTTTCCCATACAGTTGTAATAAAATTTGCAACACTAGGTATAGTTTTTATACCTAATTCTTTTAGCTCTTTTTTGAAGTAATTATAGCCGGATTTATTCATTGAGAGCGTTTTTTTAAGAAATATATGATCATCCATTGCAGCCATCCCCCCAGCAAGAGCAATTAGGGATGGTTCAAATGGTTCTTTTACTTTCATCAAGTTGCTTATTAGCGTATCATGAGCAAATCCATACCCAATCCTCAAACCAGCTAGACCGTAAGCTTTTGAGAATGTCCGCAGGGTAATTACATTATCATAACGATAGGTCATAGAGTCAGGGTAATCAGATTCAGATTCAGCAAATTCAAAATATGCTTCATCTAATATGATTAAAACGCGCTCTGGTATATGTTTATAGAATGCATTAAAATCTTTTTTGTTTATATAGGTCCCCATAGGATTATCTGGGTTAGCAATGTAAATAATTTTAGTGTATTCAGTCACTTTTTTTGCCATTGCCTGAAGATCATATTTATAATTATTCATAGGAACCCAGTTAACATTTTTACCTGACGCATTGGCTAAAACTTTAAACCCTATAAATGAATTTTGAGCTGATATTATCTCATCATCATTAAGCAAAAAGGTCCTCATAATTGTTGACATTATTCCTTCACTACCAGCACCTAAAATAACATTATCCATTTTTATATTGAATTTTTTNGCAAGCTTTGTTCTTAACTCATATCCTATCATATCTGGATAACGGTGAATATTCTGCAAACTTTCTTTAATTGCTTGAAGAGCCTTCGGTGAAGGCCCAAGAGAATTTTCGTTAGAAGCTAACTTATATATATTTTTTATTCCTTCGCGTTGAAGTTGCTCAATTGATTGCCCAGGGACATAATTTGATAAGTTTTGAATGTAGGGTGGAACTAAAGGCATTAGACTGACAAATTAGTTTTATATTTGAAAGTTGAAAGAACAACGGATGTTTTAAGATTTTGAACATTTGAAAGAGCAGATAAGCTATGGAGGACAAGTTTATCATAATGTGCTATATCTCGTGTTGCAATTTTTAAAAGAAAATCGCCGTTACCTGTTATATGGTAACATTCAAGTACTTCATCTATTATCGAAATTGATTTGTAAAAGTTTTCAACTGGAGTTTCTCCATGTCTTGCTAATGTAACCTCAACAAAAGTAATGCAAGTGTAGCCTGCTTTTTGAGTNTTTAAAAGAGTAACATATTTTTGAATGAGTCCACTTGCTTCTAATTTTTTNACACGTTCTAATGTACTTGANGGGGATAGATTTATTAGCTTTGCTAAATCAGAATTAGTAATTCTAGCATTAAGCTGAAGTTCATCTAATATTCCTTTGTCTATATTATCTAATTGCACAAGATTATTCGTTTTTTTGTTTTATTCACAATATAAAATATTGAATATTATTAATAAAACAAAATAAAATACTATAAGGCTTAATATTATAAGAATATTATGTTACAAATATTAAATTCTATCTTAAATGTTTAAAATAAATGAATATTGAAGGACCATTAATTCCAGGTGTTTTTATTGAAAGACCAAATCGTTTTATTACGAAGGTTTTAATAAATGATAAAGTAGTAAAGTCTCATTTACCTGACCCAGGTCGTTTAAAAGAGCTACTTTTTGAAGGGGCTAATGTTCTATTGCGTCCAGCACCAAAAAATTCAAAAAGAAAAACTAGATATTCTACGGTAATGGTTAATCATAAAGGTCAATTAATATCATTGGTATCAGCTTTACCAAATCAATTTGTTTTTGAATCATTAAAAAACAACTCATTACCCATGTTCAAAAATTTTAAATTAGTAAAACCAGAAGTGGTTTATGGGAACCATCGGTTTGATTTTTTATTAAAAGATAAAAATGATAAATATTTTTATCTTGAGGTTAAGTCAGTAACCTATGTTGAAAAAAGGTTGGCNAAGTTTCCTGATGCAATTACTGAACGAGGTACAAAGCATGCAAAAACATTAATGAAATTGACTCACGATGGATACGGTACAGGGATACTATTTGTATGTCAAAGGCCAGATGCAGATAGATTTACACCAATGTGGGAAAGAGATTATAAATTTGGAAGCGCATTATTTGAAGCAAATAAAGCAGGTGTGAATGTTTGGTGTATTACCACAAACTTAAGTGAGACAGAAATGACATTCAATAATGTTATCCCTGTAGATTTAAGCTTACCAAACCCAAAGAAAAATATAATTTGAAATTATTCAATAAAATTAAACTTCTTTCGCTTTTTTTGAGTGTATCTATTTATATTTATTCATGCGCAGCAGTTTCAGCTCCAGANGGTGGTCCAAAAGATAATACTCCCCCAGAATTAATATCTTCAAACCCGGAGTCTGGATCATTGTACTTTAAGGGTGGTGAGGTAACTCTTTCATTTTCAGAGTATATTGATGAAAGATCAGTCTCTAATTCAATAAATATTTCTCCACGATTAGAGAATCCTATCAATATAACCTATGATGATAACAACCTTTTGTTAAATTTTCCAGATAGCTTACTAGATGATCAAACATATGTAATTACAATAAATAGAAATTTAAAAGATGAACGTAAAGTAGCAATTGCTCAATCTAATCAAGTAGCATTCACTACAGGTAATATTATTGATGAGGGTATTATTTCTGGTCGTGTATATGGCACTCAAGAATATGCTGTACATCTATGGAAATCAACGACAGAACTATCTGACTCTATATTTTTGTCAGAACCACTTTATGTAACTGAAGCGGATAAAGAAGGAAATTTTGAATTTAAATATTTAGCTTCAGGAGATTATGTTTTATTAGGAGTAGAGCGGAGTTCATCGGGAATTAAGTTAATACCAGATCGTATGGCGTATGGAGTAAGCTCAAAAAAAGTATTCAGATTAGAAGAAGATAGTCAAATTATTGATATTCCAATTCGTATACGTAAAGAAATTCCATCGATAAAATTAACACATGGTGAATGGGTGGGGCAAAAGTGGGGTTGGATATATTTTAATAAAGAAATAGATATTCTTAATATTGATAATATTTTATTAACAGATGAATCTAACAAAGAATTTAGTCCATCTATATTTAGAGATTTCCAAGATAAAACACGTGCATTATTAATGGTGGATGATACATTAGCAAAAGGTAAAGCCGAGATAGCTCTTTTTTCAAAGGAAGAGAGTCTCGATCGAAAAAAAATTAATTTTAGAGTATCAGGAAAAAGAGATACAACAAATATTAAGAAGCTTAAACCTGAGAGATTAACAAAGATTAGACTTGAAAGAGAAGATGGTCCTTCCGTAGCTATAGTTTTTTCAAAACCAATAATTCAAATAGCAGATAGTGCCATTATAATGACGACAGGTTTAGATACTTTAATAGAGATGGTTAATATGGTTAGCCCTGTTGAGATCAACTTTACTCCCATGGTCGGATGGGTTGAAAAAACAAATTACAACATTTCAATTATTTCAGATAAACTAGGACCAATTGAGGGAAAGTCCTTTTTAGACTCTACAATAAACATAGCAATTAAATCTGAAAAAGCATTAGGGTATGGAGGCGTAACTGGATATCTAAAAGAAATATATAATAATGCATTAATAAAACTCACTTCTATAAATGATGAATCAAGGTTTTTCTATTCTACTATTGATACTAACCTTAAATTTATTTTCGAAAGTATTCCAGAAGGGGCTTACAGCTTAACATTGATAAAAGATGAAGATAAAAATGGATCATTTACATTTGGTAAAGTAATCCCTTTTAAGCCGAGTGAATGGTTTTATATACATCCTGATACTTTTAATATCCGATCAAATTGGGATATAGATATTGGGACTGTAACAATAGGAGGAAAAAAATAATATGTACTGTGTAATAATGGCTGGTGGTCGAGGAACTAGATTTTGGCCTGCGAGTAGAAGAAATAATCCAAAGCAACTTTTAAATATTGTTGGAAAAACAACAATGTTGCAAATGACTGTGGATAGATTTCAAAAAATGAAAAATGTTGAAGATATTTTTATTGTAACAAGTAAAGACTTGGCACCAAAAATTAAAAGAATGATTAAGGGGATAAAGGCAAAAAATATTATTATTGAACCAAGTGGTAAGAATACTGCACCTGCAATTGGATTAGCAGCTCTAAAAATTAAATCAATAAGAGAAGATGCAGTTATGGGAGTGTTTCCAGCAGATCATCTAGTTATAGGAGCTCAAAAATTTGCAAAGACTGTTCGCTCTGCAATTCAAATTTCAAACAAAAATGATGGTTTAGTTACAATTGGAATTGAACCAAAATTTGCTTCTACAGGTTATGGATACATTCAATTTGACCCTAATAGCCGTTTAGATTATTTAGAAGGATTTAAAGTAAAAACATTTGCTGAGAAGCCTCATAAAAAATTAGCAGAAAGATTTGTTTTAAGTGGTGATTTTCTATGGAATGGAGGGATGTTTATATGGAAAGTCAGCTCATTTTTTAATGAGTTGCAAACTCATATGGCAGAATTTAATAGCCAGCTTAAAAAAATTGAAAAAAAAATTAATTCTAATCAAGATTTTAATCAATTATGGAAAAAAATTCAACCAGTGTCTATTGATTATGGCTTAATGGAAAAGTCAGATAATATATATGTGGTTAAATCTGAATTTGAATGGAATGATTTAGGCTCTTGGGATGCTGTTTTTGATGTTTCTCCAAAGACTAAAGACAAAAATGTAATTCGTGGTGAAGGTTTAGTCATTGATGGAAAGAATAACTTGATTGAATCAAATAATCATTTTACTGCCGTAGTTGGTATTGATAATATTGTTGTCGTTAATACTCCTGATGCAACACTTGTAATTCCTCGAGATAAAGTTGAGAATATTAAAGAATTGGTAGCATACCTTGAAAAGAATAAAAAATTAGAACTACTTTAATTAATGTTAAAAATAAAACCAGAAAAATTATTTATTCTTTTTGAAGAATTAGCAGAGAAAATGAATATAAATATTGTTCAAGGAAAAGGTGATTTTATTGGTGGAATGTGTTACGTTAATGATGAATCTTATATTGTGATTAACAAAGTCAAGCCATTGGCTCAAAGATTAAATATTCTTGGGGCTGAATTTTCTAAATTAGATTTAAATAATATTTTTGTTTCACCTGCATTACGTGATTTTATAGAAGATATGCAGCAAGATATTTTTTGAGAGGTAAAATATGGATAGATTATGGAGCCCATGGAGAATGGAGTACATTCAAAATAAAGAAGATAAGAAAGAAGGGTGTGTTTTTTGTTTAAAATCAAAACAAACAGACGATAGAGATAATTTAGTTCTTTTTAGAGGCTCAAGTTCTTTAATCTTAATGAACCTTTATCCTTATAATAATGGACATATTATGGTTTGTCCATATGATCATATTAATACAACTAAATCTTTATCTAATAAATCTATGACGGAAATTATGATGCTTGCAGATAAATCTATGGATATATTTAGAAACTTGATGGGTGCTCAAGGGTTTAATTTTGGAGCTAATATAGGTTTAGCTGGTGGCGCTGGTATCGCTGATCATATTCATTTTCATGTGGTGCCAAGATGGATTGGAGATACTAATTTTATGCCTGTATTAGGTCATACAAAAGTAATGGTTGATGAGCTAATAAATACTTACGATAAACTTAAAATTGAATTTGACAAAATAAAGTAAACTTATGGATTTTGCACAAACTTGGCTTCCTTTTATATATCTATATGGAGTTGGTGGAATTGCCTTTGTATTTGGACTTAATTTAATTCTAAGGACAAAAGCACTTCGCGTATCTTATTTTAGGCATAAAATGTGGGTATGGATATTTTTATACGGGTTTTTCTTTTATGCTGGTATACATGCCTTATTTATACTTTTAGCAATAGGAAGTAAATAATGGATATTGCTATTGGGACACAACTTGATAGAATAATTATTATTGCATACTTCGCTCTTGTTATGGGATTTGGTGCTTATTTTGGAAAATATAGTAAAACAACTTCAGATTATTTTTTTGGAGGAAGGCGATTTTCTTGGTGGCTTATTGCGATATCTATTGTTGCAACAGGTGTCGGTTCACATAGTTTTGTAAAATATTCTACAAAAGCATATCAATATGGTCTTTCTTCAACAATGACATACATGAATGATTGGTTTTTTATGCCACTATTTATGTTCGGTTGGCTACCAATTATCTATTATACAAGAATTAAATCTATTCCAGAGTATTTTGAGAGACGATTTAATCGCAAGGCGAGATATATCGCTACTTTAATGACTTTGCTTTATATGATCGGCTATATTTCAATTCAATTTTTAACATTAGCAACTGCATTGTATAAAATATATGGAATACCATTAATGCTCACGGTTGTTCTTATTGCGATTGCAACAACCCTTTACATGCATTTTGGAGGACAGACTTCGGTAATATTTACTGATCTTTTTCAAGGTTTTATTCTAATTTTTGCAGGTTTGCTTCTCTTTTATTTAGGTATTCAATATTTGGGTGATAATACTGCATTGACAGGGTTTAATGCATTTTGGAAGAATTTATCACCAAATGAAAAACTGCCATTAGCACATTTTAATCATCCACCTGATTTTAATTTTGTGGGAATCTTTTGGCAAGATGGAATTGCCGGATCTGTTGGTTTTTTATTTTTGAATCAAGGATTGATAATGCGATTTATGGCTGCTAAAAGTGTAAATGAAGGAAGAAAAGCTGCCGCATTTAATGTGTTAATAATCTTACCTATATCTGCAATTGTCGTTTCAAATGCTGGATGGATTGGTAGAGCAATAACCAATGCTGTACCAAATGCACTTCCAGTTGATTTGGTCGCTAATGATATTTTTGTAGCTGTTACTAACATAGTTTCTTCACCTGGTGTATTTGGTTTTATAATTGCTGCACTTTGTGCTGCATTAATGTCTACAGCGGATACACTTGTTAATGCTTCATCTGCAATAATTGTAAATGATATTTATAGACCATTAGCAAAAAAATTAAAAAATGAGAAAGAACAATTACAACTAGCAAGATGGACTTCAATTGGAGTTAAAGTTTTAGCAGTTTCTTTAGTTCCCTTTTTTAATTCATTTGATTCAATTTATGAAGCCCATGGTTGGTTTCATTCAACATTTACACCTCCACTTGTGGTTGGAGTTTTCCTTGGAATATTTTGGAAACGATTTACGTCTGCAGCAGTTATTGCCACATTTTTAGGTGGAGCTTTCTTGATGTTGTTGGGACAAAACTATCCTGAACTTATAAGTCCTTTCTCACATGGGATTGAACTACGGCCAGGAAGAGGATATTCTTACATTGGAGCTTTATATAATATTTTTGTTTGTGCTAGTGTGGGTATTATTGTGACTTTTTTTACAAAACCTAAATCAGAAAAGCAATTATCAGGCCTTACAATTTTTGACGTTCATAATCTTAAATCTATTTATAAAGGTTCACCTGTGAATGAAGAAAAAGGTGAATCAATTAATGTGAGTTGGAAAATTAAAGAGAATGATTTAGATGTAGTCTGTTTCTCAAAAAATGATATGTCTAAAATGAAAGCAAATCCAGGAGACTTAGTCTTCATTGAAGATTCACGTTGGTGGCTAGGAGGCTTAAAATCTGCGCATTCTGTTTACGGAGAGCCACATAATAAGGATGGATTAGTATATATAAATAATAATCATTTAGATCATGGTCAATTTATAGAGGGACTTGAATTAAAAGCTGAGAAGGAAATGTAAATGTTTGGTCTCCAAAGTAAATATAATATAAATTCGCGCCGCAAATAATATTATTAAATTGCCATATTCCGGAGTAGCTCAGTTGGTAGAGCGAGTGGCTGTTAACCACCAGGTCGGGGGTTCGAGTCCCTCCTCCGGAGCAAAAGGCCCAATTTATTTTGGGCCTTTTTTTATATTATTTCTTTAACATGTCTTTCATTTAGTAATATTATATACTTGATTAGATACATAATAAGGAGATAAAAATGAAAGTAGGATTATTAGATTCAACTCTTAGAGAAGGTGAACAGTCACCAAATGTTTCCTTCACAACTGCTCAAAAAATAAAGATTGTTAATGCTCTAGATGAATTCGGTATTGAGTATATTGAAATTGGACATCCTGCAGTATCAGCTGATATAAAAAAATCTATTTCAATAATTTCTAAATTAGAAACTAAAGCAGAGAAAGTGATTCATAGTAGAGCGCTTAAATCTGACATTGATGATGCTTTATTATTAGAAGCTACTTGGATTGGTATTTTCTTTGGTACATCTGATATTAGTTTAAAATATAAATTCGGCATTGATCGTGAAGTTGCACTAAGTAAAATAAAATATGCAGTTAAGTACGCTAAAGATAATAATCTTAAAATAAGATTTACGGCAGAAGATGCCACGCGAACTGAAGTGTCTTTCTTGATTGAGGTAGCTCAAATTGCAGAAGAATCAGGAGCTGATAGATTTAGTATTGCAGATACTGTTGGAGTTTTAACACCGGATAAAACTTCAGTATTAGTAAAAGAAATAACAGCTGCAATTAAAATACCAGTTCATATNCACTGCCATAATGACCTTGGAATGGCTACTGCTAATTCTATCATTGCATTAAAATCTGGAGCTAAAGTAGCAGATGTATCCATAAACGGTCTTGGCGAAAGAAGTGGTATTGCTTCACTCGCAGAAGTTGCAATGATTCTAAAATTACATTTTAATGTAGTAAATAATTGGGACCTTACGTCCTTAATAAAACTATCAGATAAATTAGCATTAATCTCAGGTATACCAAACCGATTAAATCAACCTATTGTAGGGAAGTATGCTTTTACACATAAAGCGGGGTTACATACAAAAGCAGTCATAAAAGATCCAAAATCATATGAAGGTTATTCACCTGAAATAATTAGTCAAAATAGAGAAATATTATTAGATAATTTTACAGGTAAAGATGCAGTTGCAGATCGACTAAACAAATTAAAAATAGACTATTCTTATTTAGATTTAAATAAAATAACAAGTGCTATAAAGAAAAATAATAATTCTAAACCTCTTACGGATAATGAACTTTTAAATTTTATATAAAATCAATAAATATATATTTAGTACAATAAAAGTGAATATTGTCTTGTTTTAAATAAAATTCCAAACTTAGCTTCTTTTACTTATAAGATTAACCTTTGGAGGTAATGAGGAGGTGACTCTTAATAATAGAAAGCACTGAACTTCTTGATGTGCTTTGGTTTTTAAAAGCCTCGTTTCAAACGAGGCTTTTAACTTATATAGATATCTAGACCTTTAATAAATTATATTAGCTTATGCGTTCTTTATTTAATAATTATAAGATAATAATTCTATTGATGAGTCAATTTATTTTTGCTCAAGATCCGCCAAATATTAATTGGAAACAAATCGAGACAGAGCATTATGATATTATATTTCCTTATGAAATTCAAGATGAGGCATTAAGAGTAGCAAATACATTAGAGCATATTCATTTTCAGCTTTATCTTAATCAAAATATAGAACATAAACGAATTTCAATTTTACTTTCAAATCGTGGATCCGTTCCTAATGGATATGTGAAGAAAGCCCCTTGGATGTCTGAATGGTATAATGTTCCTCTTATGCAAAGAGAAATGGGTCTAACAGAATGGTATAGAGATCTAGCAATCCATGAAGGAAGGCACATCGCCCAAACAAATTTTATGAATCAAGGGCTTAATAAAACGCTTGGAATCCTATTTGGCGAAGCTACACAATCACTATTTACAGGCTTTCTTATCCCAAACTGGTATTGGGAAGGTGACGCAGTTGACATCGAAACAAAATTTACTCATTCTGGTAGAGGGCGAATACCCTATTTTAATCGTATTACAAAAGCACATCTGTTATCTGGGAGTGAATTCAAGTATAGAAAAATCTTATTTGGTTCATATAGAAAAATCTATCCAGATCATTATCAATTAGGTTATCATTTAACAAAGCATGTAAAAAAAGAATATGGTGAAGAAGCGTGGCCTCAAATAATAAAAAACACACTTGTTTGGCCATTTTCCTTAAATCCAATATTTCCTTTCTCACAATCCATAAAAAAAAATACTGGATCATCTATAAGTCAAATTCACTATGATACATTCTACGATATTAAAACTAAATGGAATAAAGAAATAGAAGATATGATTGAAGATGAAGTGATTATAATGAATCCTTCGAGAAAGGTTACTACAAGTTATCAATATCCATTTATGTCTAAAGATGGAACAATAATAGCTCTAAAACATGGATTGGGAGATGTAAGTACAATTGTTAAAATATTTCAAGGTATTGAAANNCCAGTAAAAAAGATAAGTAGTAGTTCAATATTATTTGGATTTTTTTCAAATGGTNAAAAAATTGTTTGGTCNTCTTACGATCAAGATAAAAGATGGACAAAACTTAGTTGGACAAATATTATGTTATATGATATAGAAACAGAATCAATTAAAACTATTTTAACTAAAGGTCGAAATTATCATCCTAGTATTTCAACAAGAGGTGATAAAATTGCAATTGTTTCATTTTCAGAGCAAAGAAATGCATTATTAAAAATTATAGATTCAAATACAGGCACTACCATTGATCAAGTTGAGGCGCCTAATGGGGGGCTAATCATGACTCCTTCATGGTCAAAAGATGATAAGAAAATTGTTTTCACATCTCAAAAGTTTAACGGCAGAGCAATATATGTATACGAGCTTAAAAACCGGCAGTTTGTAAAAATTAAAGATGAATTATGGAATGATGTATATAATCCAATATTTTACAAGAATTATGTATTATTTGAAGGCCAAATAAATGGATTTGATCAATTATTAGCAATTGATACGAGTTCAAAAAAAGAGTTTATAGTTACTTCTCAAAAACTAGGGGTTTACAACCCTTCTATAACACCAGATGGAAATCTTTTATATAATAATTATTCAATAAATGGTCATGGAATAGCTCAGACAAATTTAAACCCAAGTATATGGGTTTCAATTAATGGTCTAACAAAAAGTATTGAAACTGATAACTATCTTCAAGAAAACCCAATTGTTTATGATCTTCCAATAATAAAAAAAACCTATGAAGTAAAAGAATACAAGGAGAATCAAAATTTATTGAACTTTCATAGTCGATATATATTTAATGATAACTTTGAACCAACTTTTGGAATTCAGTCTGATAATATACTCGGTACTTTATCAATGAATTTTGAATTGTCGTATGATAGGAATGAAAATATTTATAGAAAAAAAGCACGTGCAACATTAAGAAGATTTTTTCCAATAGTTGATTTTGAATTAGAGTCAAGTAATAGAAATGTCTATCGTGGTAAATATTTTGAAACCATGAATAGATCAAAAGATTCATTAATCTATAATATTAATGAAAAGTGGGATGAAATAAACTTGAATATTGGTTTAAAATTTCCAATAGTAAATAAATATGAAGGTCAATCTCTAAAATCAGCATACTTTAAATTAGGCTCCAAATATACATTAAGAAATCAATCAACATATTATTTTGATTTTATTAAACGTCCTCCAAATGTCAAAGTTGCAAATTCCCTTAGACAAGAAGAAAGAGATGGTAAAATATTACCAATATACTTTGAAACTGGACTATCATCATTTAAAGAAAAATCGCAACGGGACCTAGGGTTTTATGGATGGCAGTTATTTGGTTACTTTGGTTTTTCACCATTTAATGGACTACTAAATGGTAGACAAAACTCTGTGAGCTTTATATTAAAACGCGAAGGTTTTTTTAAACATCATTTAGTAGACTTCCGTTTGCAATATGAAGTAAATCAAGGAGATTATATTTTTCAATCGAAGCTTCCTTTTCCTTATGGTTACAAGCGGAGTTTATTTAGTTCAGGCTTTAGACAAAGTATAAAATATAAAGCACCTTTATTTTATCCAGACTGGGAGTCTCCTTTTGCAGTCACTTATTTAAAACGAATTCAAGGAAGGATCTTTAGCGATTATGTTAACTTAAACCTTAATGGTCCAATGATTGCTATAGGCGTAGGAATTACATTTGAATTAGCTGGATTCTTTGATGTTAAATTTCCTATATCAATTACATCTAATTATTATATTAACCCAAGTTCTGGTGATAGTGGTATTCGATTGGAATTTGAATAATTATAAAGTTTAATGTAGGTTTTGTTATTAAAATTGCAATTTTTTAAAGTATTTAGTTAGAGGGTATTATGAGCAATCGCGGAGATGATAGACGTAAGATAGAACGTAGAAATGGTCCCGTTCGGCGTTTAAATGATATTAAAGTGGATAATGAGAAAAGGTCAAGTGAAGAACGTAGAGATGATGACCGAAGATTGATTTCAGAGCGCAGACACGACTAAATATTTTCAATCTCAATATATTCGTCTTTTGCTTTATTTATAAATTTTATTAGTGCTTGCCTTTCTTCTATAATTTGGTACATCAAATACCTCTTCTGATAAAAGATAGTCAAAAATCTAAGGTGCTGTCTATATTTCCTAATTTTAAAGATATACGATAAAACAAAATTCCCACTTGGTATTAAAGAGGATATATAAATGATGGTTAATAATTGATTATTAAACACAAGTGAAAAAAATAAAATTTCAAGTATATAGTAAATAACAAAAATACCAATTCCAGTAATTAATTTAGTTGGAGCTATTTCTGACTTTGACCGAGCAAATTGTTTAGCAATTAAGCGAGGTAATTTATATGGAATTATATTATTAATAACTCCATAAAGATAGATTGGAAATCCTAATGTAAGATAGGCTATAATTTGTATCCTTTCAAAAAGAGTGATACTTTTATTTGTTGGGTCTAAAAATTCGTCTTTGAGTTTTAGTAGACTTAAGTGATTTTGATAATTTTGAAACTTTTCTTTGAATTCTTCTACCCTTTCTGGTTTATTTTTAAAATACCATTCGACACCATTTACTAGTCCTTTNGTAGCAGAAAAATCATCAGATTTATTTTTTAAATCTAGCCCAAGATCTGTCATTAATTCTTTTTTATAAATCAATTCTAACGCACTAACAATTTCTTCAGAAGCTAAATCATTAACATTTGTTGTTAATTTAGTTAAAGCTGTTTCTATTTGCTGAGTTAACTGATTCACAACATTAAATTCATCTAGGTCATATTGGTCTCTAAACTCTTTTAAGCTTATTGGACTACCATATCGCACGATTACATTACTTTTAAATTTTATTGCATTTGAATAAGATAGTCCTACTGGAATCATAGTTATATCTAATGCCCAATCATTTTTTACCATAGCTCCAAAACCAATACGAGCAGCACCAGTTTTAATTTTACTAAGCGTTCTCTCACCAGTTGATACACCTTCTGGGAAAATTAAAAATGCACCATTATTTTTTAAAATTTGGAATCCTTTTTCAAATGTATCTTGATTTTTATTTGTTTGAGATGGGTCATCTTGTCTTCGATAAACAGGCACTAATTGAAGTTTTGGTAAAAGCCATTTAGAAAAAAAGTTATTAAAGAGTGTTGATTTAGCAAAAAAGAATAATTTTCTATTACAGGTTGTTCCTACGACAAGAGGATCAATCATTGTATTTGGATGGTTAGATACAAATATTACTGGAGTATCTGTAGGTATATTATTTACGTGCTGAGAAGATATTCTTCTAAAAAAAGTATATACACCAGCTAATGAGATTAGTCTTATGAGTCCATAGAGCAATACTTATCCTTTAACATAATAGTTGAAGTTAGTTCAAATTAGCTTGAGAACAAATTTTACGAATATCAAAAAGTCTAGGGTTAGGAATTTTATTTTTATCAACTAATTTATTTAAATATTCTATTGAAAAACTTGATGTTGAAGTATTTTGATATTTATTAAAACGATTTTGAATTAAAGCAGAATTATAAGTTTCACAATTTTTTGAAAGGTTAGAAAGAACGGTAATTGATTTAGGAAATAAAGTTAAATTTTTTCCTTCATAATAATATGAAGGGTTATATGATTCATTCCAATATGGATTAACGTACTTTTTAATATTAAATGGTTCAATAAGAACCCATTGTTTATTTTTCTTTATTAGTAATGGTTGCGCACTATTACATAATTCAATTCCAAACAGTAAGCCTTGGAAATTAGCCTCGAGATCAGCAAAAGAAAAAACTCCTGATGCATAGCGTCCAAGAATATTTTTTTCACCGATTATTCCTAAGTCAATTGCTTTTTCCATAGCAATTTTATTTGAAAAGCCTTTTTTCAAAGAATATAAATATCTTTTGTAGTAAATAAATCCTGAACCAGTAAAATGCGTAATTTTATCTACTCCAATATAAACACCATTAATATTTATTATCTCATCCAGCATCATTTTAAGACTGATCAGTTGACTTTTTTCAACTGTAGGATTAGAATCTTTCCAGTAGATACTTTTTTTTAACAATTCATTATTTTCAGATTTTTTATTTGGAAACTTTTCAATTTTATTATTTGATTTAATCCACTTTTCTAATGGTGAATTTAAAGCAACACCAAAATTCTTTAATATTTCACCAGCAGCAGTTTCACAACTGCAATTATCTGGAAGTTCATTTAATGTTTTTGTTATTTTACGATTAAAATATTGATTTATTATTATACTAGCATCTTTTAAGGAAACTTTCCATGCTAAGAAAGGGTCTACTTCTCCAGCATTTATAAAAAATATTGAAACAAAATAAATAAAGAATGCTCGTTTTGTCATTTATGTGATTGCTTACCTCAATTTGGTGAAAATTAAGGGTGTTCAACTTAATTCCTAATATTTTTTAAGAATTAATATTAAGAAGTTTGATAGACAAGTTTATTTATAATTAGGCAGCTATTGTGAAGATTTTATTTATCAATTAGACAATAAATCGTAAAGTTATAGTTTAAATTTAAAAATTATTTATTTAAAGCCATTCCTCTCAACGAAATGGTGAATTGCCAAACATTACTTCCTTGTTCAAGATCCCCTTCATTGCTTGCAAAAGAACCATCGATAAAAATAGGTTTTTGAATATTAAGAGCAATAGCACCAAACTTAGTTCCAAAAAGGTAAGAGATACTTGGACTTATAGAAAGAGACTTAGTATTTGGAGCTTTAATATTATTCCAATAACCTTGACCCGTTTTAAGAATATTTAATCCATAGCCAATAGAGCTATCAATATTATCGAAACGTTTATAAATCATGGAGAGGGCAATATTTAAACTTGTCGGAGGTAAATATCCATATTTACTTTTAGCAAAAGGTCTCTCATATACTATGAATCCACCAAAAAAAGTGGGATTAACACTACGTTTATAATACATTTGAGTTTCAAGATTATAGTTATAAGTACCATTGCTTAAACTAAAGTGTCGGTGTTCTTTAACTTTATCTCCTTTTAAAAAAAATGGGTCGGAGGTTAATTGACTATTAGATGGTATTGTAATTCCAGCTCCAGTATAAATCCTTAGCCCATTGCCAAGTCCTGTATTCTTAGCTAAATACCTTAATACAATTTTTGAGTCACCTAAAATTCCTCCATTCGCATTATTATAATTACTATTAGTGCCTTCACTTCTATGATGAATTGAAGAATTAGATTGTTTCCAATTCATACTTCTTATTCCGAGAGTTGAACTTATCATTAGATTAAACTTTTTAGAAATTCCGTATATAATATTGGGACGTAATACAAACGTATTCAATGCGCCTCTATGTTTAAATGATTCTTCTCCAATAGGATCATGCCACCAATCTATAGAGGTGAAGTGGCTTTGAATACCATAATAAAACAGTCCTTTTTCAGCTCCAAAACCTTTATCTGACTCGCCAACTGGCAAGGAAGGATTACTTCAGAGGGCTCATTGGCCATATAGAGCAGACATAAGCATAAAGATAAGAATTATTTTAAATTTAATATCCATATAGTAAAAAATAAGATAATTATTGTTATT
>JGI26060J43896_10000176_pt1 | contig 22286 bp, 22 predicted proteins | sample MarorgKNORR_S2LV_6_FD_43896 | JGI IMG/M metagenome (IMG submission 43896) | reverse complement strand
TCATTAAAATCTTCATTTTTCATATATTTTTTAATTTGAGTAAAAAACCAAGGATTCCCAAGTGCGGCTCTACCAATCATAATTCCATCACAGTTTGTCAATGAGAACATTCTTTCAATATCTTCTATAGTTTGTATATCACCATTTCCTATTACTGGAATTTTTACATTTTCTTTTAATTCTTTAATAAGAGACCAATCAGCCTTTCCTTTATAGAGCTGAACAGTTGTTCTTGGGTGTAATGTGATAGCTTTGATACCAATTTTTTCTAATTTTATACCCGCCTCTGTACTCACAATGTTTTCAGAATTCCAACCTGCTCTCATTTTGACAGTTACTGGAACTTCTTTGACAGATTCAACAACTGCAGCAGTGATATCTTCCATTAAGCATAAATCTTTTAACGCTGCNGATCCAGCGCCTTTTTTAGTTACTTTTGGAACAGGGCATCCATAGTTAATATCAATCAAATCAGGCTTAAATTGCTCATAAACTAATCGAGCAGCTTTTTCCATNACTTCAGGAGTGTCTCCAAATATTTGAATACCAATTGGCCTCTCAAATTCTGAAAATTCAATCATTTTTAGAGTTTTTTCATTTTTTCTTATAATTCCATGTGCTGAAACNAATTCTGAATAAACAATACCTGCACCAAATTCTTTCGCAATGACTCTGTATGCATAGTCAGTGACTCCTGCCATAGGAGCTAGAAAGAAAGGGAAGTCTAGCTTTAAAGATCCAATCTCTATTTTTTTATTTAAATCAAACATATTCTTTTTGTTTGTTAGGTTCAATTATTGGTTTAAATTTGCCCGAGTTTAATTAAACTTCAAAGATAAAAGGTTAAAAAATGTCAAGAGTTTGTGAAGTAACAGGTAAAAAAGTAATGCATGGAAACAATGTAAGTCATGCAAACAATAAAACTAGAAGAAGATTTGATGTAAATCTACAGAAAAAAACTTTCTGGGTAGCTAGTTTAAAAAAATCTATTACTCTTAAAGTATCAGCAAAAGGCATTAAAACTATTGATAAAAAAGGTATTGATTCTGTGATTAGAGAATTAACTGCTAAAGGAAGAAAATTTTAAGAATTTCTAAGTTTTTTACTCAATTCTTGAGTAATTATTTTATGATTTATTTTACCCTTTGATTCTTTCATCACTTTACCTATAAAGTAACTCAAGAGCTTATCTTCGCCGTTTTGAAATCTTATAACTTCGTCTGAATTTTCTTTCAATACTTTATTAATAATCTCTTCTACGTTATTACTTTTATCGTCGATATAGTTACCTTCGTTCATTACAGTTTCTAATGAATTATTAGAGTCAAATAATTTTCTTAAGATTTCTTTCGCAGAATTGGTAGTTATTTTCTCTGAATCACTTAAGGAGATAATTTTTGCTAAATCTTTAGCTAGAATCTTGCTGTGATCAAAAGGAATATTTATTCCATTAAATAATCGAAATAATTCACCTGTAATCCATTTATTAGCATTTTTAGGGCTAACATCGTATTCGAGCATTTCTTCAAAATAAGAAGCAATATGTCTTGTACTAGCAAGAGTGATAGCTTCTTCTGGCTTAAGATTATATTTATCTATCCATTTATTTTCAAACTCAAATGGTAAAGTAGGTAAAATTTCTCTTATAGATTCTATCTTTGAATTTTCAATCGTAACTGGGGGTAGGTCTGGATCTGGAAAGTATCTATAGTCATTAGCATTTTCTTTTACTCGCATAATTTCCGCAGTATTTTTCTCATTATTCCAAGTTAAACTTGCTTGCTTTACTTGCTGTCCATCTTCTAATAGTTGATGCTGTCTTTTAATCTCAGATTCAATTGCTTTTTGTACATTTCTAAAAGAATTAATATTTTTAATTTCTGTTTTAGTACCAAATTTTTTAACGCCTTTTTTCTTAATAGATATATTAGCATCACATCTTAATTTTCCTTGTTCCATCTCAGCATTAGAAATCATTATATAGTTAACAATCTGTTTTATTCGCTGAATAAATATTTTTGCTTGTATGGGATGTGTTAATACAGGTTCAGTAACAATTTCTATTAGCGGAGCACCACTTCTGTTAAAATCTACCTGACTGCTATTGCTTGATAGATGATGAGTTGATTTACCTGCATCTTCTTCTAGATGAGCTCTTGTTAATTCAATGTCATATTGTTTGTCGTTCCACCAAATAGGTACAACTCCACCTGTGACAATAGGTTTATCAAATTGAGATATTTGATATCCTTTTGGAAGATCGGGATAAAAATAGTGTTTTCTGGCAAAAGAAAAAGAGGAATGTATATTAGCATTTACTGCACTACCAAATTGAATAGCAAAATCTATAGCTTTTTCATTTATTGAAGGAAGTGCTCCTGGTAACCCAAGAGAGGTAGGGCATGTAAGTGTGTTTGGGTCTTTATCGTAGGTATATTCACATGTACTAAACATTTTTGATTTGGTCTCTAGTTGTACATGTACTTCTATACCAATAACAAAATCCCAATCTTTATTGATTGTTTCTATTGTATTCAATTTAGTTGATCTGCGATTAGATTTAGAGCAGATCCGGCCTTAAACCATGAGATTTGATTTTTTGAAAATGTATGAATTGTTTTAATAATATAAATAGAGCCATCTGGCTTATTTAAACTTAAATCAATATTATTTGTTGGACCAAATTTATTTATATTGATAGTTGATATAGTATCAAAAGCTTCAATCTTATCATAGTCTGACTTGTCTTGGAATATTAAAGGCAAGATACCTTGTTTTTTTAAGTTGGTTTGAGCGATTCTTGCAAAACTTTTTGCTAAAACAATTTTACATCCCATAAACCTTGGCTCCATAGCTGCATGTTCTCTACTAGATCCTTCTCCATAATTTTCATCAGCGACTGCTATCCAATCAATAGAATTTGAGCTATAATATTTTGCAACTTCATAAATATCACCTTTTTCTTTGGTATCAGTATTTATTGCTTCTCCAGTAGATTGCGTATATGCATTTAATGCACCAGAATACATATTTTGAGATATGTTTTCAAGATGTCCTCTATATTTTAGCCAAGGTCCAGCTGGAGATACATGATCGGTAGTACACTTTCCTTCAGCTTTTAATAAAACACGTAAATTTTTAAGATCTTTATTATCCCACTCTTTGAATGGTTCTAATTTTTGTAATCGCTTACTGCTCTTATCTATAATAATTTCTGCAGATGGATTTAAGGCTCCACTTAAGAAGTCACTACTATCTACATCCTCAAAGCCGTCAACGGGTAATTCTGATCCAATAGGAGGGTTAAACATAAATTTATTACCATTTTCCATTAAAATTGAATCTTTTGAAGGATTAAAACTAAGCTTGCCTGCTATAGCTAATGCGGTTACAATTTCTGGACTCGCTACAAAAGATTCAGTAGCTGCATTTCCATCATTTCTTTTCGCAAAATTTCTATTAAATGATGTAATGATAGTATTTTTCTCTCCATCTTCAACGCCAGATCTCTTCCATTGTCCAATACATGGTCCGCAAGCATTAGCGAGTACTTTACCACCAAGTTTCTGAAAAATTTCTGTATATCCATCACGTTCCATAGTAGCTTTTATTTGATTAGACCCTGGAGTAATATAAAACTCTGATTTAGCTGTTAAGCCTTGATCTAATGCTTGTTTCGCAACATGAGCAGCTTTTTCAATATCTTCATAAGATGAGTTTGTACAGCTACCAATTAGTCCAACTTTTAGATCATCATCATAATTATTATTTTTAATAGCTAGTGGCATATCTGATACTTTCCTAGAAAGATCAGGACTGTATGGACCAACAATATGAGGTTCAAGTTCAGANAAATTTATTTCAATTACTTCATCATAATATTTTTCTGGGTTATTTGCTACTTCATCATCTGCTTTCAAATGATCTTTTAATTCTTCTGCCAATGATGCAATATCAGATCTTGAGGTTGCAACTAAATATTCAAACATTTTTTTGTCATAAGGAAATAGAGAAGTTGTCGCTCCTACTTCAGCGCCCATATTAGTTATAGTTGCTTTTCCCGTACAGCTTATTGTTTTTGTTCCTTCTCCAAAATATTCAATAATTTTTCCAGTACCACCTTTAACTGTCAAGATTCCAGCTAGTTTAAGTATGATATCTTTCGGAGAAGCCCAATTCTTTAATTCTCCAACTAACTTAACTCCAATAATACCAGGCCAATTGACTTCCCATGGAGAATCTGTCATTACATCTACAGCGTCAGCTCCACCTACACCAATTGCAATCATTCCTAAGCCTCCTGCATTCGGAGTATGTGAGTCAGTTCCAATCATTAGAGAACCAGGAAATGCATAATTTTCTAATATAGTTTGATGAATAATTCCTGCACCAGGTTTCCAGAAACCAATACCATATTTTTCACAAACAGATATTAGAAAGTTATAAACTTCTTTATTTGTAATAAGTGCATTATTTAAATCATCTTTTGCGCCATTAATAGCAGTAATTAAGTGATCGCAATGTACAGTACTAGGAACGGCAGTTGTTTTCATACCTGAATTAATAAATTGAAGCAATGCCATTTGTGCCGTTGCATCTTGCATAGCTACTCGATCAGGCTTTATACAACAAAATGTTTTTGTTCTTTCTGGAATAGATTCTAATGGCTGACTTAAATGTGAAAAAAGTATTTTTTCTGCATAGGTTAATGGTCGATTAAAAAAATCTCTAGCAACAGGAAGAGACTCCATATATTTTGAGTAGGTCTTTTTAACTATTTTAGTTTGGTCCATTATTTTATCCTTCCTAAATTATTTAAATTTAATTACAAAAAAAATAACTAAAACAATGGACCTAATATTAGCATCAAGTTCTCCAAGACGAAAGAGAATTCTAACAGAGTTAGGTTATAATTTTAAATGTATATCGCCAGATATAGACGAGTCAAATATTGATAATCTAAAACCAATTAATTATGTTTTGAATGTATCTGAGAATAAAGCTTCTTATATATGGAATAGAAACAAAGAAAGTTGTGTATTAGCAGGTGATACTATNGTTGATTTTAATAATGAAATTATAGGAAAGCCATCTTCCCAAAGTGAGGCCTTTAAAATTATTAAAAAACTATCTAATCAGACTCATTCTGTTATTAGTGGACTAAGTCTTTTTCTTGATGGAGAAGCTATCAATATTTTTGATAAAACTGATGTTACATTTAAAAAATTATCAAAACCTATTATAGAAAACTATATTGAATCTTTTGATGTTTTAGATAAAGCTGGTGCCTATAATATTGAAGATGCTGAAAATATTTTAATTAAACATATTGACGGATGTTACAATAATATCGTAGGTTTTCCCTTAAAGAAATTTAAAATGAGTAAAATAAAAAAAATACTAGATAACCTATGATTTTCTATTCAAAATATAAAAGATTNAGACTAGATAACAAAATTTCTCTTGAAGATATTCAACGTAGAACCAAAATAGATCTTGTTAGTCTGAAAGCTATTGAATCAGGTAAATTTTCTCAAATTTCTAACGTTTATGTGAGGCTATTTTTTAAAGCTTATCTTAAAGAGATTGGTGTAGATATTGATGAAGGCGTTGAAGAGTTAGACAACTTTCTTAATCAAAAAAAAAATAATTCTAAGCCCAGAGCTAGAAAGAAGAAAGTAAAGGAAGATGATAAAAGTTTAAAGTTTGTTGATATCATCAATACAGACAATATGTTTAATTCTAATATCTTGATTGGAGCAGCTATATTTTTTATCCTAGTTCTATTAAGCTTTGCACTGAATAATTCATCAGATGTTTCCAATGTTGACAAAGAAAATGAGCTTAGAATATCTGATTCTAGTTTAGACAAAATATATACCATAAGAAGTCAGGAGATTTTAAGTGAAGAAACTTTTTCTTTTCCAATAACTATTCGATTTCAATCAAATAACGAAAATTATATTGAATATTCAGACAGTACTTCTGCAAAAGAATATTTTATATTTGACGATTCAAGTATTAATCAATCTAATTCTTTTTCTGAAATNTGGAATGGAGAAGAAAAAACCTTCTTAATAGCCAATACAGTCGACTTTGAATTGGTATTTTTTTCTGAAGATACGTTCACAGATTTATCTAAAAGTATAGTTAATGATTTTCCAATAAAAATAGATCTTATAGCAGATCCTTTATCGCTCTCTATAACGAAGTATATACCAAAAAGTAGATAGTTTTAATTTATATAATTATCATTTAATTATTTTTTAATCATTTTTTTATCCAATTTATAACAAATTTATTGACATAGATGATGCATTTATAGTAAGATAAGTGGTGAATTGTGGGTTAAATTCCCTTAATTCCCGTTTATTATGCGTAGCCAATATACATTCACAGGACAATATGATTTTGTTATTGATTCAAAAAATCGAATCAATATCCCATCAATATTTCGTAAACAGCTTCATAAATCAGATAAAAATAGATTTGTTATAACAAGAGGTATTGATTCTTGTATCTGGATATATCCTTTAGGTGAATGGGAAAAAATTGAAAAAGAATTAAGTCAATTATCTTCTCTATCTAAGATAAATCGTACTTTCCTAAGAAATCATTTAAGACATGCTAAAATAGTATCATCAGATGATCAAGGTAGACTTATACTAACAAAAAATTTAATTGAATATGCCAATATTTTAAAAGATATCACCATTATAGGTGTTTTAAATAAAATTGAGATATGGGATAATGCTACATTAGCAGTATCAGATTCCGAACAAAGTATTGATGAAGAATCCTATGAAGATCTTTCCAAGAGGGTCAATATCTGATGACCTCAATTCTGTCGGAAAGCTATAGCCATTACCCAGTTATGCTGACGGAATCAATTGATAATTTAAATATTAAAGAGAATGGATTTTACGTAGATGGCACAGTAGGACTTGGAGGTCATTCAGTTAAAATTCTTGAATATATCAAAAAAGGATTTCTTATAGGTTTTGATAGAGATTCAAATTCAATCAAGATTGCAAAAAAAAGATTAAACTCTTTTGATAATTTTGAGTTAATCCACTCTAGCTATACAAATTTACAAGAAACTTGCGATAAGCTTGATATCGATGGAGTAGATGGAATTTTTTTAGATCTAGGTCTTTCTTCTTTTCAATTAGAAGATAATCAAAGAGGATTTTCTCATCGATATAATTCATCTCTAGATATGAGATTTGATGATAAAGATGATGGGTTGACAGCTGAAGAAATTATTGAAAATTCATCAATTAGAGATCTCACTAATATCTTTAATGAATTTGGAGAAGAAAGAAATTCTTTTAGAATTGCTAGAGCAATCAAAGAATCAAATGAAGAAATCAATGCTGATACACTGGTGAGTATTATCAGTAGAAAAACAGCTTATAAGTATCGAATTAAAACATATTCACGAATTTTTCAAGCACTTAGAATAAAAACAAACAATGAATTAGATCATTTAGAATCATTTTTAAATGATTTTATGGATTTTCTTAAGCCTGGAGGTAGGATTGTAATTATCAGCTATCATTCTATGGAAGATCGAATGGTCAAACACAAATTCAAAGAGTTGAAATTAAATAAAGAACTAAAAGTTCTATCAAAAAAACCTTTTATACCTACAGATGAAGAGATATTTGACAATAAGAGATCTCGAAGTGCAAAAATGAGAGTAGGAGAAAAAATTGGCTAGAAAGAAGAGATTGACAAAAGCACAGATTCAAAAAAGAGAAAATATAAAATGGACTCTAATGTTTGTGCTAACAGTAGGAACAATTTCTTTGTATTTAGCTGCTTTTATAGAGATAGATAAAACTCAAGCTAGTATTGATTTTAATCAACAAACATTAGCTCAGTTGAACAAAGATCTTACATTAAAGATTAATTCTGTGGAGAAAATGAAAAGAGCAGATGTTATTTCAAAAAAAGCAAAAAAAATTGGATTAATAGCAAGTAAACCAGAGACACTTATCGTGAAAATAAGCAATGACTAAAAACTATCTAAAATTTAAAAATAGGATAAGATTTGTAAGCACTGTTCTTGTATTCGTTTGGGCTGTCTTTGTATACAGATTATTTACAATTCAAATCATAGATAGAGTCGATAATCCGCAAGGAATGAAAGTGGAGATGATTAAAGGTAAGAGAGGAAATATTTTTGATGTAGAAGGTAATAATGTTACTCAAAATTTAACTTTCTATACTATTGGAGTACATCCAAAAAAAATAAGTAATAAAGATATTTTTTTAAGAGAATTATCTGATTGCACAGGTACTGATATAGGAATTTATTTTTCTAAGTTCAATGAGGAAAAATCCTACATACCATTGGAAAAAAAGATAATAGAAAATTGTCAAAAATTGAAGTCAAGATATGGTGATGCATTGATCATAAATCAAGATTATAAAAGATATTACCCTGAGGAAAATTTATTTGGTCAAATTGTTGGATTTACTAATGTAGATGATGTAGGAATTTCTGGATTAGAGTTTCAATATAATAAGTATTTAGAGCCTAAAACAGGGTCAAGAGTCTTTAAAAAGAATGGATTAGGTGAGCGTATTTCCGATCCCACCTTACCATATGAAGCTCCTGAGGATGGATCAGATATCTATTTAACTATTAATAAAGAATATCAAGCAATCTTAAGGGAAGAATTGATTGATCAGGTAGAAAAAACTGAAGCATCTTCTGCTATGGGAATAATATTAAATCCTCAAACAGGAGAAATAGTATCCATGGTTAGCGTTCCAGATTTTAACCCTAATAATCCAGAAGACTTTCAATTAGAGTATCAAAAAAATAGATTAATTTTAGATATGGTTGAACCCGGATCAACTTTTAAGATTGTTACTATTGCAGCAGCTCTTAAGAGCGATATAGATCCAATGGATGAATATAACGTTGAAGGTCCATATAATTTTCATGATATAAAAATGATTGAAGACTCTGAGCCACATTCAGTACTTACTGTGAAAGAAATTTTAGCTTATTCAAGNAATATAGGTACAATAAAAATTGCCGAATCTTTGGGTAAAAATAAAATTTATAATCAAGCCAAAGAATTTGGTTTTGGATCTAAGACGGGACTGAATCCGATGGGTGAAGCAAGTGGTATAGTTTATGAAACTAAAAAATGGAGCAAATCTTCGATGCATAGCATTCCTTTAGGATATGAAGTTTCCGCTACTCCAATACAGATTGCTATGGCATATGCTGCAATCGCAAATGGAGGTTTTTTATTGAAACCATATATGATTAACGAAGTTAAAAAAAGTGACAATACAATTTTAAAAAATGAAAAAAGATCTAAAAAAAGAATCCTTTCTCAATCAGATGCAGAAATATTAAAAGACATGTTATCACATACAGTTGAAAATGGAAGTGGGAAAAAAGCTCGATTAGCTGGATGGGATGTATCTGGAAAAACAGGAACATCTAAAAAAATTGTAGATGGCCAATACTCAGAATCAGAATTTCTATCTAGCTTTGTAGGATTTTTTCCGAAAGAAAACCCTCAGTTATTAGCATTAATTATGATTGATGGAGCATCAGTTTCAAGAAATTATCATTGGGGTTCTATGTCAGCAGCACCTGTATTTAAGTCTGTGATGAAAAGAATTATCAATATTGATTCAGATATAACTAACAATAAGTCTAAAAAGACTACTAAGATTAAAAAATCTAATCCAATTTTAATTCAAAAGAATATTAAAAAATCCAAAGATATTCAAATGGTAGAAATGCCAAATTTATATGGTAAAAGCGTTATGGAGGCATACTCAATTTTAAATAAAACAGGTATTAAGGCTCAATTAACAGGCAATGGAGTAATAATTTTTCAATCTGTACCAGTTGGAAAAGAAATACCTAGAAATTCTATATGCATATTAAAGGCCGAAATAGAATCATGAATTTAGATAATAAGAATATTGGTATTTTAGGGTTAGGGGTTAGTGGCTATTCAGCTGCAAAGCTGGCTAGCTCGCTTGGTGCAAATGTTTTTGTATCAGATAGCAAGTCTGATATTAATGATTCATATATGAAGGAATTAACAAATATGGGAGTTGATATTGAATTAGGTCTTCATTCTGAAAAAATTCTTAATTCAGATTTGATTATAAAATCTCCTGGAATACCAAATGATATTGAAATAATTCAAAGCATATTGCACAGCAAAACAGAAGTTATAAGCGAAATTGAGTTTGCTTACAGAATGTCAGATCTAAAAATTATTGCTATTACAGGCACAAATGGAAAAACTACAACGGTGACATGTCTATATGAGGTTTTAAAGAAAAAATTTAACGTTGTAAAAAGTGGAAATATTGGTACTCCATTTTCAGAAATTATTTATAAAGAAAATAAATATAAGACATTAGATACTGATTTCTGCATATTAGAATTATCAAGTTTTCAAATTGATGATATTGATACATTTAAGCCTGATATAGCAATGATTTTAAATATTTCACCAGATCATTTAGATAGATATGCAGATTTTTCCGATTATTCTAAATCAAAGATGAATCTTTTTAAGAATATGAAGAATAGCGATTTAATAATTTATAATCATGATGATAATATCTTATGTGATGAAGTAGAGAAAAGAGATAAAATGTTTACAGCTTACTCCTTAAATAAAAATTTTAGCATATTTTATCTAAAAGATAAAAAAATAGAATCAGTCCATAGCGAAAAAAAATTACATATAGATGAATGTGAGTTATCAGGAATCCATAATATATCTAATTTTATAGGTGTCGCTACTATTGCTTCACATCTAGGTTTAGATGATAAAGATATCTTTCAATCGTTAAAAATGTTTAAAGGATTGGATCATAGATTTGAAATATTCAAACAAGTTGATGGCATCAAGTTTATCAATGATTCTAAAGCAACAAATATTGCTTCAGTTAAAGTTGCGATTGATTCTATAGATAGAAATATTGTATTAATAATGGGGGGACTTCCTAAAGAATCTGATTTTTCAGCGATTATAGAATGTTCTGAATCTATAAAATCTATAATTGCTTATGGGGTAGCATCTGATGATATCTATAATTCATTATCTGATTCATGTAANGTNTTAAAGATTGAAAAATTTGAACAAGCTATCAATTCTGCAATTGATTTAGCAGAAAGAGGAGATTCTGTATTAATGTCTCCTGGATGTTCTAGTTATGATCAGTTTAAAAATTTTGAAGAAAGAGGCAATTTTTTTAAAAGTATAGTAGAAAGGCACTATTCATGAATATTAAAGAAAGAAAGCAAGATAGATGGTTGTTAGGGACCGTAATAGTATTAGTTATTTTTGGTTTATCGGTCCTATTTAGTGCTAGTTGGATAAAATCTCTTGAAGTAACTGATGGAGCTTCACGTATGTATTTTTTAAATAATCAATTATTAAAATTTATTCCAGGCTTACTTGTATTCTTGGTTGCATCTCATTTTAATTATAGAAAACTACAATACTTATCTCCAGTATTAATGATAGGTTCATTTTTATTGTTAATATANACACAAGTACAAGGATGCAATGGAGACTCTTGTAGATGGCTGTCTGTTGGACCAATCTCTTTTCAGACATCTGACTTAGCNAGATTCTCAGTAATTTTATTTTTAGCTGATTATATAGATAGAAATTATAAATATATGCATGAATTTGTTAAGGGAATTCTAATACCATTATGTTGGATTCTACCTATTTGTTTAATGATTATTATTCAGCCTGACAATTCTACCACTTTAATTCTGATGACTATTGTATTTACATTNCTATTTATTGGAGGCGTATCATTACCTCAGATAGGAACTGTAGGTGTATTGTCTGTGGGATCAATTTTAATTGCTATAGTAAATAGTAAAAATTATGCATTAAGTAGAATCGTATCATTTCTTGACCCTAGTTCTTCGGGTAGNGTAGGATATCAGTCTAGTCAGGCATTGATTGGATTGAGACAAGGAGGTGTTTCAGGAATGGGTATTGGAGACAGTATACAAAAACATTCTTATTTACCAGAGACTCATACTGATTTTATTTTTGCTATTATCGGAGAAGAATTAGGTTTTATAGCAGGATTTATAGTAATGCTGGCTTATGGAATAATTCTATTTAGAGCTATTCAAATTTCTAAAAAATCAAATGATATTTTTGGTATTATTCTCTCTATTGGCTTTGGACTAAGTATTACATTCTATGCATTAATAAATATTGGTGTAGTCATAGGTATTATACCAGTTACGGGTGTTCCACTACCATTTATTAGCTATGGAGGCTCTTCATTAATTATCAATCTATTAATGGTAGCGATTCTATTAAATATCAGTAAAGCACAGAGAAAATTTAAAGTTAAAAAATGGAGACTCCGAGTTGATGGATAAACATAGAATTATNTTTTGTGGGGGAGGNACTGGAGGACATTATTATCCATTAATGGCTATTAANAATGAACTTAGCAAAAGAACAGAAAATCAAGATCTATACTATATTGGTTCAAAATATGGAATTGAATCCAAAAAGATTTATTCAGAAGATATTAAGAGTTTGCTCATTCCAATTAGAGGTTTTAATAGATCTCTTTCATTCTATGCAATAGCAAGAAATTCCTTCTTATTATTTGAATTATTTTTTGGTTTAATTAGAGTGAGTTTTTTCTTTATAAAAAATAGACCAAATTTAGTAATTGCAACAGGTGGATATGCCTCATTTATACCTCTTCAGATAGCCAAAATATTTAAAGTGCCATATTTTCTTCATGAACAAAATTCATTTCCAGGATTAGTAACTAGAATATTTGGATCGAGTGCAAAAAAAGTATTTCTTGGTTTTGAGAATGCGAAGACCTATTTAAAAAATAGNGATACTATAGTTACAGGAAATCCAATTTATAGTCATAATCGCAAAGACATGTCTCTATCTTTAAATAAGGATAAAAAAACTTTATTGGTATTGGGTGGTAGTCAAGGTTCAGTATTTTTAAACAAAATTATTGCAGAATCTATTGATAATAATATGTTAGATAAGATTAACATTCTATGGATTGTAGGTGTTAATAATTATGAAGAGTATAAACATTATAATACTGAATCAATTAAGGTTCTTTCTTTCGTTGATAATATGCCCTATTTATACAGTTTATGTGATTTGATAGTTTCAAGATCTGGGGCTATGACAGTATCTGAAATATTAGAGTTTAAGAAACCTTCAATTCTTATTCCCTTCAAGTTTTCAGCGGAGAATCATCAAGTCTTTAATGCTAAATATTTAGAAGAAAATTTTGCAGCATTATTAATTCAAGAAAAAGATATATCTACATCTTTATTGTCAAAAAAAATCAATGAAATATGTGAAAATGATAGAATATATCAGTCGATGAAAGAAAATGTTGAAAAAATAAATAATCCCGATTCAATCAATATTATAAGCACTACGATTTTGGAGCATGTATATGCTATCTAGTATAAAAAGAATTCATTTTATTGGTATAGGCGGCATTGGGATGAGTGGAATTGCAGAACTATTACATAATCAAGATTTTACAATTACTGGTTCTGATTTATCTGAATCACCTAATATTGATAGGCTTAGAGAATTAGATATTTTTATATCAATTGGGCATGATAAAAAAAATATAGCAACAACTGAAATTGTAGTCTATTCTGATGCTATTCCCGATAACAATGTTGAATTNATTGAAGCAAAAGATAAAAATATTAAGTGTTATTCTAGGGCAAAAATGATATCACANCTTGCAAAGTTGAAAAGTTCTACAGTAGGCATTTCTGGAACACACGGAAAGACGACCACAACCTCTATGATTGGTTCAATATTAAAGGACTCTAATTTAGATCCCACTATCATTGTAGGTGGTGTAGTTAAATCAATAAATACTAATTCTGTCTTAGGTTCTGGGGATACATTTGTAGTAGAAGCAGATGAATTNAATAGAAGCTTTTTGGAGCTTTCTCCTACTATAGCAGTGATTAATAATATTGATCTTGAACATATTGATTGTTATGATAGTTTAGAGGACTTAAAAGACGCCTTTATTCAATTTGCTAANTCAGTACCTTTTTATGGAATGGTTAGTATTTGTAAAGATTCTGATAATGCTGCATCTATTATACCATTAATTGACAAGCCNATNGTTACTTATGGCATAGAATCTGATAATGTTGATTTTAAAGCTGTAAATATTATTCATGATAATGGAACGGTTGCATTTGACGTGATTCATCAAAATAAGAATTATTCATTCTCAATGATTGTTCCAGGTTCATATAATATTTTAAATGCTTTAGCAGCTATATCTGTTTGCAAAACTATGGGTTTATCAATAGAAAAAATTAGTAAAAGTTTGAAAAATTTTTCAGGCGTAAAGAGAAGATTTGATATTAAGATTCATAACAAAGACTTAACTATTATTGATGATTATGCACATCATCCAGTAGAAGTGCTGAGTGTTATTAAAGCAGTTAAAAGTAATTGGGATAGAAGATTNCTTGTTGTTTTTCAGCCGCATCTTTACTCTAGAACTAAAGAATTTTATAAAGATTTTGCAGAATCTCTTTTANNTGCTGATGTNGTTTTTATTACTGAAATTTTTGCCTCAAGAGAGAAGCTAGATACTNCTATCAGTTCTAAACATATTAGTGATCACCTTAAAAAATTGAAGCATAAAAATGTACTTGATACTACTACAGATTCTTTAATTGAAGATATCAAACGTCATTATAATGAAGGTGACATCATTTTGACTGTTGGAGCTGGTAATATTTGGAGATATGCAGATAAATTAACTGAGAATATGCAATGATTGATATACTAAGAAAAGAGATTCTAGATACAACGAATGCAACTATCTCTGTTGATGAGCCAATGAAGAAGCATACCACATATGGCATTGGAGGTCCAGCAGAANTATTTATTTTGCCATCAGATAAGAAAGATCTCATCANTATTGTTCGATTAAGCAAAAAGCATAATCAGCCAGTGACTATTATAGGTTCAGGATCAAATCTATTAATAAGTGANAATGGTATTAAGGGTGTTGTTATATCTATTAAGCATTGCTTGAGAACAATTGATATTGATATAGATAAGATTTATGTAGAATGTGGGATTATGTTGGGTAAGATAGTGAAAGAGTCCATGAAACATGATTTGAAAGGACTGGAGAACCTTATCGGAGTCCCAGGAACGCTTGGTGGTGCATTGATGATGAACGCAGGTGCTTGGGGTGGAGAAATTTCTGAAAATTTAGAAAGCGTAGAATTATTAAATAATAAAAATGAAATTGAAGTATTATCTAAGTCAGATATAGATTTTTCCTACAGGTCATCATCTTTTGACAATGATACAATTTTATTATCAGCAATATTTAAACTAAAAAAATCAGAGAAAAAAATAATTCAAGATAATTTTGATTTAGCAAAATCAGGAAGAAAAAATACGCAGCCATTAAATTATCGCTCTGCTGGTAGTGTATTTAAAAATCCTTCTAGCGAACATTCTGCTGGTATGTTAATAGATCAATCAGGATTAAAAGGATCTTCAATAGGGGATGCTAAAATTTCTAATAAACATGCTAACTTTTTTGTCAATGAAGGAAATGCAAAAGCTGATGACATGATATCTCTCATTAAAAAAGCAAAGAATACTGTAAAAGATAAATTTAATATCCAATTAGATTTAGAAGTCAGATTATTAGGTTTTAACTCTGAGGAGATTAATGAATTATGAATAAAAATTTGATAAAGATTTTTGATTCTATTAGTCAACCATTGTTATGTCTATTTCTTGTAGGGTTATCTATTTTTGGTTCTATTAAATGGGCTCAATTCAATGAGATGTTTATTGTAAAAAATGTAAGAATTGAAGGCATAAATTATTTTGATGATACTATGTTAGTAGAGTATAAGGCAAGTATAGAAAATCAAAATATTTTCTTGTCAGATTTAAGAGATTATAAAAAGAACATAGAGTCATTAGATCATATAAAAGGTTGTAAAATATCACGAGTATTTCCTAAAACTGTAAAAATAGAAGTTTATGAAAGAGAGCCATTAGCTATGATTAGCTCTAATGATTTAATTATTCTTGATGCTGAGGGAATATGTTTGCCTGTTGAGTATTGTGAGATTTCATTACCTATATTATCAAATTTTAAGAATAATCAAGAGCTATACGAAAAAGGTAAGAAAACTAAATCGTCTAACGTTTTGAAGTCTATTGAAGTTATTAAATACTCAAAAGATACCTTCGATTCATTATATAATAATATTTCAGAATTTGTTTTTAATGAAGATAGTGAATATGAGATTATTTTAAAAAATGGAAGAACAAAAATTTTATTGGGCTCTAATAATATTTTTGCAAAAATAGATTATTTAAATGCATTTGCAAATGTATTGCCAGAAGAAAAAACATTAGAGAGTTATAGATATATAGATTTAAGGTATAAGAGACAAATAGTGGTGGATGAAATATAATGAAGAATAGAATACAAGTAGCTTTTGACTTAGGATCTTTTAGTATTAAAGGAGCTGTTGGAAGAATTATAAACGATGATCAAATAGAAATTTTATCTATTCAATCTATACAAACAGATAGTATCAATAATGGAGATATTATAGATAAAGAAGTATTACTTCGTGGTTTAGAATATTTAATCGAAAAAATGGAAAAAGATGCTAAAATTAATATCGATGATGATGCATGGGTTTCAGTATCTGGAAAAAACATAAAATCAATCAATTCATCGACTCGCATTAGATCAAAAGATAACTCTGAATTTGAAATTAATAATGGTACAAAACAAAAATTACTAACACAATGTTCTGATATTCAAGTTTCTTCTGATAGATATGTTCTACACAATCTTGAAAGAGGATTTTTTATAGACGGCTCATCTCTCATACGTAATCCTTTGGGAATGATAGGTAGATCTATCGATGCAAAATCGCATGTCATTCATATTAAAAATTTCAATCTATCACAAATCAATCATTGCTTTAGCGATGATTTGAGCATCGAAGTTAATCCTGTATTTGATGGGTTGGCAGCATCTTTAGCAAATCTGAATAAGGATGACCAAAATTTAGGTGTTATGTTTATAGATGTAGGTGCAGATAAGACAAATATGTTGCTGTATAAAGATAATTATCTAATTCACTCTAAAGTAATTCCACTAGGTTCAAAATCTGTTACAAAAGATATAGCTGCTTATCTTCAAACATCTATAAAGCAGGCAGAAAAAATTAAGCATGAACATGTTTCTGCGCTATCAGATTTTGCAGACGCTGAATCCAATTTTGAATTATCTATAGAAAACGATGATTTAACAAAGAGTATAAACAAGCAAGAAATATCAAAAATTGCTGAATTGAGATATGAAGATATTATAGATGAAATAAAATCTGAAATGAAATTATTACGTATTGATATTGACGATATAAGGTCAGGTATCAAGATTACAGGCGGTGGATCTAATGTGAAAAATTTAGATTTATTATTTAAAAAACATTTTGAAAATACAAAATGTGAATATTTACCAATAAGCAATACTGTATTTAAAGAGAATCTAGAAGATAGGAGAGAGCTTTCTACTTTAATTGGCCTTTTATCATGGCCAATATTTAATGTTGAAGATAGTAGCCCAACTGTTGGAATTAAAAATTTTGAATCAATTACAAAGAGCATTTCCAGTGTATGGAAAGGTTTTTTTGAGTAAAAAAAATATAAAAAGGAGATTAATATGTTATTTGAATTTGATGAGTTAGCAAGCCAAAGGGCGAGGATTAAGGTACTTGGAATTGGAGGCGCTGGAGGTAATGCAATAAATAGAATGATTACTTCGGGTATGGATGGAGTAGAGTTTATTGCTATTAATACAGATGCTCAAGATTTGGGAAGTAATCCAGCGGAAACAAAACTTCAAATTGGAAAAGATCTTACAAAAGGATTGGGTGCAGGAGCAAAGCCTGAGATTGGAAGAAAAGCTATTATGCATGATAAAGATGCTGTTGCTTCATTGGTTGCAGGAGCAGATTTAGTATTTGTCACTGCAGGAATGGGTGGCGGAACTGGTACAGGAGCAGCTCCAGTTGTAGCAAAAGTATGTAAAGATTTAGGTATCTTAACTGTATGTATTGTGACTTTACCATTCAGCTTTGAAGGTTCAAAAAAAATGGAATCAGCACTAAAAGGTGTTGATTCAATGAGAAATTTTTGCGACACCCTAATTATAGTTCCAAATCAGAAATTATTATCTGTCGTTGATAACGCTACAACGTTTGAAGATGGATTTAAAGAATCGGATGCCATATTATTGCAGGCAGCTAAAAGTATATCAGATTTAATTAATAAGCAGGGAAATGTAAATATTGATTTCGCTGATGTAGAATCAGTAATGAGTGGTATGGGTGATGCTGTAATAGGAGCAGGAACTGCAAGAGGAGAAGAAAGAGCAGTATTAGCTGCTCAACAAGCTATCTGCAGCCCTTTATTAGATTCTCAATCAATTAGTGGAGCTCAAGCAGTGCTGGTAAATATAACTGGAAATAAAAAAATGACTCTAATGGAAGTTGATGCAGCAATGAAACTTATTCATGAAGAAGCAGGTCAAGGTGTGAAAGTTATCTTTGGAGTTCGTGTTGATGAAAATATGGAAGATGAGCTTCAAGTTACTGTTATTGCAACAGGGTTTAATCGTAAGCCAATTGAACAGAACGAAATGTTAAAACAAAGAGTATCACATAGCTCCGATAGAAAAAGTGAAGAGCTTATGGATACTCGGAATACAACATTATATCAAAAAAATAATCCACAAGAAGGATTTGAATTTGATAATTCTATAAAAGATGAAGATAATGGAAATGATGGACCTACTCTAGTATTTGATGATTTTGATCAAAGTCAAGATTTAGAGGTCCCTGCTTATATAAGAAAACAAAGATAATTTTGGTTGGCTACCAATAAACGAGATGGCTCCCAACTAATCCTTAGTTTGGGAGCCTCTTAAACTCTTTGCTATATTTGTTTTCATCTATAAATTGTAGGCTATGAATAAATTTTGGGAAGATTTAAAAAATAATGTTTCTGAATGGAGTGTGGTTGCTTCAGAAAAAGCAGAAGAGTTTACTCACAACAGTAAGTTGCGTATAGATATCCTGCAGTTAGAAAGAAAACTATCCAGCTTATACGTCAAGCTAGGATTATATGTCTTTGTTAAAACTCAAGAAAAAAATGTACTTAATTTCGTTGGAGATAAACGTTATTTGGGCTTAATTGAAGATATTGTAAAGATAAAAAAAAGAATTTCAGACAAAAAAGAATCTATGCATCATGATAGCAAAGAAGAAAAGAAGGAAAGTGAATAGATTATGATAAAGAAAAAGTTTTTTTCATTTCAATACTTATCATCTGAAAGATTGCATCAAATCAATTTTTCAGTATTCAATATTTTTGCTAGCGTTGCATTTATTTTAGTATTCTTTATCGGTATTAATTATTATTTATCAGTAGAATTTTCTAATCAATACTATAAAGATAGATTGCAAGAAACGGATGAAAAATATGCAAATGTATCTGAAGAACTTCTAAACAAGATAACTGAACTTGAAAAAGAATTACTATTGATAGAAGATAGAGATAAAGAGCTTAGAACTTATGCTGCAATTCCACCTCTTAGTGAAGACGTTAAGATTCAAGGTACGGGAGGTTCAGTAGAAGAAGTTTCTGTAGAAGATAAAAACCCTACCAGTATTTTATTTCAGCTTAAAGATAAAATTGATTCCTTATCATATACTGTAAATCTTCAAAAGGATAGTTATAACACTATTTTTAATAAAATTAAATCAAATGAAAAGATGTATTCACATGTTCCATCTATCAGTCCCGTATGCATATCTGGGGTCTGGATATGGCTATAGAACAGATCCAATAGATGGAAAAAGAAGAATGCATCGTGGATTAGACTTTGCTGTCAATCTAAATACTGATGTAGTAGCAACAGGAGATGGTGTTGTTAAAAAAGCTCAATATGATTCTGGTTGGGGTAGATATGTTAAAATTGATCATGGTTATGGCTATGAAACAATTTATGCCCATCTATATAAGATAAAAGTAAAGAAGGGTCAAAAAATTAAAAGAGGAGAGCTAGTTGGAAAGTCTGGTAATAGCGGAAGAGCAGCTGGTTTTCATTACATTACGAAGTTCATAAAAATAAAAAAGTAGAAGATCCTGCAAAATATTTTTTCACAGGATATATAAAATAAATGCAAACCCTTCCTATTAAAAAATTGTCCTTGAAACTTATGGGTGCCAAATGAATACAGCTGATTCTGAGCTCGTTGAAGGCATATTATTAAAATTAGGCTTAGAAAAAACACAAGATCTTCACGAGGCAGATGCAATCTTTCTTAATACGTGCGCTATAAGAGAAAATGCAGAAGTTAAGGTTCATTCACGCTTAGGTAATCTCCGAAAAATAAAACAAGTAAAGCCAGAATTAATCATTGGAGTTCTTGGTTGTATGGCACAGAATCTTAAAGATGATTTATTAAAAAATAAACCATATGTAGATATTATTTTAGGCCCTGATTCTTATAGAAATATTCCAAAATTAATGAATAGACATCTCATAGAAAAAAAGAGTATTGTTGATACAAAATTATCAAAATATGAAGTATATGAAGATATGTTTCCAAGNAGAGGAGATACTTTTAATGCATGGGTTTCTATCATGAGAGGTTGTGATAAATTTTGTTCTTTCTGTATAGTTCCTTTTACTAGAGGAAGAGAGAGAAGTAGAAGTGTTGACAGTGTTGTTACCGAAGTAAAAAAAGCAGTAGACGAAGGTTATGTAGAAATCACTTTATTNGGACAAAATGTAAACTCTTATAAACATGAAAAGAAATCATTTGCTGATTTACTATTGGCAGTATCTGACATTCCTGGCGTTAAAAGAATTAGATATACATCGCCTCATCCACAAGATATCAATGTAGAATTATTGGAAGTAATGGCTTCTAGAGCTAATATTTGTAATTATGTACACTTTCCAATGCAATCAGGATCAAATGAAGTATTAAAGCGTATGAATAGAACCTATACAAGAGAACACTTTTATTATATGGCTAAAAAAATTAGAGAGATTATGCCTAATTGCGGTTTATCTACAGATATTATTGTAGGGTTTCCAGGGGAAACTGATGAACAATTTAGAGAGACTTTAGACTTGATGGAGAAAATCAAATTTAATTCTGCTTACACTTTTAAATATTCTTCAAGACCATATACGAGGGCAGCTCAATTTTCAGATCAACTTCCAAAACAGCTAAAGAAAGATAGATTGGATGAGATGCTTAAGTTGCAACGAAAGCATACTCTGGAATTAAATATGAAAAAAGTTGGAAATTTTGAACAAGTTTTAATAGAAAAAGAAAGTAAAAAATCTACAAATCATTGGGCNGGAAGAACCGATTCGAATGAATGGGTGATTGTAGAAAAAAATCATAGTAAAATTAAAGATATTATTCCAGTAGAGATTATAGAAGCTAGTGGTGTAATTTTACGTGGAAAAGAAATAACAGGAGCATAATGTTTAGAATATTAAGAGTATTATTTTTCTTAGGTTTTTTAGCAGGAACTTTTTTGCTATTTGATAAAAATAGTGAACCAATTGTGATCTACTTTTTTAGAGATAANGGCTATGCTNTNCCTGGATATTTAGCTTTTATATTATTTACAATGATAGGTGTAATTGTAGGATATATCATATCACTCAAATCTGTCTTTTCTTANCGATCAGAAATATCAAAACTTGTTAAAACAAACAAAGATACTTCAGAAGAGCTTGATAGTNTAAGAAATGTAGCNGTTGGCGAAGAGTTTAGCTTTACTGAAAAGGAGTAAATACCCTTGAATACTATCTATTTNNTTATTGTATCTACTATACTNATTATTNTTTATTTCGTAAGGAAAAGACCATCACAACAACCAAGTGATATTGAAATGTACAATCAGGCTTTAAAAGCTATTATCGATAATAATCATGAGAAAGCATTTAAAATCTTAAAAAATATCATTGCCAAAGATTCAAACAATACAGAAGCATATTTATTATTAGGGAATCTTTTAAGAGATAGAGATATCAATAAAGCTACTAAGATTCATCAAACCATTATTGTTAGACCAAAATTATCAAAAGAGTTAAAGGTCCAGATTCATCAAGCTTTGGGTCTAGATTAC